>JFBN01432919.1_pt1 | contig 137417 bp, 167 predicted proteins | sample 768741 | NCBI WGS metagenome assembly JFBN01 (sample SAMN01983846, study PRJNA193217) | chicken gut metagenome | biome: terrestrial biome; isolation source: ceca of Broiler chicken | host: Gallus gallus | place: United Kingdom: England | collected 2010-09-07
GGGGGGGGGGGGGGGGGGGGGTGAACCGAAAGGGAAAACGACATGGCAGCAACAGGAAACGAACTCGTCAAGCTGAGCCAGCTCAAGATGCTGGACGACGCCAACATGGCGCTCGTCGACACCAAGCTGAACAAGCCGACCGGAGGAAACGGCACGGATGGTCAGGTCCTCGTCACCGACGGCAACGGCGGGACGCGCTGGGAGGACCAGCACCAGATCGACACCGGCAACATCGCTGACGGTGCCATAACCGAGACGAAGATCGAGGATGGCGCGGTCACCACCAACAAGATCGCGGACGACGCCGTGACCGCCGACAAGCTCGCCGACGACATCAACGTGTCGGTCTTCACCAACGACGCCGGATACCAGACCAGCTCCGAGGTGCAGGGTGCCATCAGCACCGCCATATCCTCGGTCTACCGCTACAAGGGCACCGTGGCAAATCAGGAGGCCCTCCCGAAGTCCGACCAGACCGTCGGCGATGTGTATAACGTGACCGACACCGGCATGAACTACGCATGGGACGGCACCAAGTGGGACGCCCTCGGCTCCGTCACCACGCTGGAGACCCTGGGTGTCACCGCCTCAGCCACTGAGCTGAACTACGTCAAGGGCGTCACATCCGGCATCCAGGAACAGATCAACGCCGTCAATGGCAAGATCGATGGCCTGACCTTCGGCAACGGCCTTCAGAAGTCCGGCACCAACGTCACCGTGAAGGCTGCCGACGCCACCATCACTGTCGGTGCCGACGGCATCAAGGCCAACACTGCCTCCGATGAGGACTTCAAGACATTCATGGGAATCGCTGAAGTCTGATACACGATGGCCACGAACGGGGCCGATTGCGGTCGGCCCCGTCACCCAACATCCAAACGACAACCATGAGGGACTGAACAATGGCAGCAACAGGAAACGAACTTGTGCCGCTGAGCCAGCTCAAGAGGCTCAAGGACGCGCAGGATGCATCAATCGCAGGAGCGGTGGCGGCCGAGGCATCCGAGAGGGAGAAGCAGGACGGGCTGCTTGAACAGTCCATCTCCACCAGGCTCGGCACCGAGAGCATAATACAGGGCGAGAACGTCACGGTGAAGGCGGACATCGAGGCCCACACGGTGACGATATCCGCAGACAGGCAACTCCCCGACGGCGGGACGGCCGGACAGGTGCTCAGGTACGACGACGGTGGTGGGGCGTCGTGGGCCGAGATAGAGTACAACCAGTTCTCCAGCCAGTGCAAGCAGGACATCCTCGACAGCATCGGCTCGCTCTTCCCGACACAGCAGGAGATAGACGAAGCGTATACTGAAGTCATCGAGCCGAACCTGGGAGTGGAGCCTCTGACCCAGGACGACATCGACTGGGCAATGTCAATCATCAATCTCAGATAAGGAGCGACTGGCACATGGCCAACACACAGAAGATTATGACGCTGTCGGATACGGCGAACCTCATCGCCAAGGTCCACAGGAACGCCAACGGCGGTGCGCGACCCGAATACGACACCGCATCAGGTGAATACACCAACCTACGCGCGTACTGGGACCAGCACCGCGACGGCAAGGTCTACGGGGTGCAGTTCCCCAAGTATACGTTCAGTACGTCGCCCGAGGGCGTCAAGACGCGCGACAACGCGGGCCTTGTGGCCGAGATCAGCACCAACATCACGGCGGGACGCGACGACTACGCGACGCTCAACGCATTCAGGGTGTTCGACGTCAACGCGACCGTTGACGACGACGGCAAGCCCCACGTCACGGCAATCAGCGGCCTCGACGACAGGTTTGCCAACGACGGCACCAACGGCGACGTCTGGGTGATGGGGTGCCCCTGCTACTATCGCGTCGAGGAGACCGACACCCACTACGAGTTCCTCTGGTCCGACACCCACTATGACGGCTACATCCCCGCCCCCGGCGTCCTCCTGCCCTCCGGCGACGAACGCGACACCATGCTCTACGCAAAGTACATGGCGGACGTCGACGAGAGCTACAAGCCCATGAGCGTCTCCGGTCGGTTCCCGAGCATTGAGTTCGGTTCGCAGAACAACATCATCGACCGCGCCAAGCTCAAGGGCAACGGATATGCCGGTCGCTGCTCCGGAGACACGTTCTATGTCCAGATGATGCTGATGCTGAAGTACGCCACCAAGAACTCCAACGTCCTCGGAGGCTGTTTCGAGTACAATCCGCAGACCAAGCTCACGATGGCCGAGAGCAGTGTCACCCGCGTGGTCATCCCCGCAGCCAATGCGGGTTCGTGGGAAATCGGGTCTACGGTCAACGTGGGAACCGACGCCGAGCGTAACAACGCCGGCAACTACAGCGCGGCGAGATTCCGCATCATCCTGAGCAAGGATTCCGTGGACGGCGAGAACACCGCCCTCAACCTCGACGGCGACCCGTTCGACACCACAACGGACTGCTACGTGTCGTCGATGCCTTGGAAGACCGGGTTCACCGACAAGATTCTCGGTCACGACGGCAGGGCGAACGAGGCCAATCCGATGCGCCAGCCCGTCAGACTTCAGGGCATCGAGCTGTTCAACGGCATCCTCGAGACCGCCGCCGACCTCATCTGCAACGCGACGAAGGTCACCGGGGATTCCGGAGACGTCGGCCACAACGAGCTCTACCGCGTCTTCGACATCGCCAACGCATCCAAGGACAGCGTCAGCAGCTACACCAAGCTCGGTGAGTGTACGCCGCGCGACTCCGACACCAACGACACATGGCAGTACTCGCAGGACTTCATCCTGTCCAACGGCGTCTTCATCCCGCAGGGCTTCGGAGCCACGAGCACCACCGGCCTGTGCGACGCCGTCTACGCCAACCCCCTCACCTCACAGGGTCTCCGCGAGGTCCGTTTCTTCGGCCATCTCTGGAGCTGGGCGCCCTGCGGTGTGTGGTACGTGTACCTGTACAGCGGCCTTGGGGACCGCTGGTGGAACACCGGGGGTCGCCTATCGGCGCTCGGCCGCACGAAGGCGTAGCCGAAGTGCGGTGAGGGTGAGCGTAGCGAGGGGGCAAAGCCCCCTCCGAGCGCCGATGCGTTCACTTTCACCGCATTCACCGGCGTTTCGCACCCACCAATGGTATATAATTGAAAATCGGGATTTGCGGAGGTGTCCCCGGTCCGTTTCTTCGGCAATCTCAGGAACAGGGCGAACTACGGTGTGTGGTACGTGAACCTGAACAACGACCTTGGGAACCGCAGGTGGAACACCGGGGGTCGCCAATCTTAACAACCCCATCATAATTTATCAACTCCGCAACTACCCTCCGCCATGCCAGCGAGAGGGCACGCCACGACCATGTCGAAAATGAAACCGAGCATGCGGCTGGTAGACGACCCCGTCCAGCACCGTCGAACGTCGCTATAGTCCAAGATAGGGGACAAGCCCTATGAAGACCTACTGCCGCGATGTCCACATCGCCACCCCGAGCTTCGTGAGGAAGGCGATCGACAAGTACCTCAAGGGCAAGCGTTCAAGGCGCGATGTCCAGAGGTTCCTGGAGAAGAACCCGGACCTCGACGCGCTGGCCGAGAGGATCGCCTCGGAGATACGCGACGGCAGATTTCGTCATACGAAGATCAGGTACTTCAATCGCATCGAACCCATCAGCGGCAAGCACAGGATCATAGGCAGAGAGACAACACGCCACCAGATATACAATTATGTCGCCGTCACAGCGTTGCAGTCGGTGTTCGACGCCAAGATCGGAAGGTGGCAGACCGCGAGCATACCGGGAAGAGGAACCATCGACGCCCGCAAGGCCATCAAGAGATGGACGAGGGGACGCGATTGCAAATACTTCGTCAAGCTCGATGTCCGCAAGTACTATCCGTCGATAGACAGGGACACCCTGAAGGCCATTCTCGCCAAGGATGTGAGGAACCCACAGCTTCTTAGGCTGGTGTATCATCTCATAGATCAGTATCAGGGGGATAACGGGCTCAACATAGGCAGCTATCTCAGCCAATGGCTCGCCAACTACTATCTGTCGCCCGCCTACCACTTCTGCGAGAGCGGACTGACGACGGAACGTCACTGCCGCAACGGCGAGACGAAGACCAGAAGGCTCATCACCCATTTCCTGTTTTACATGGACGATATTCTTCTGGTCGGAAAATCCAAGAAGGACCTCAAGATGGCGGCGAGACGCCTGTCCAGGTTCCTCAAGGAGACGCTCAAGGTCGAGGTGCATCCTGAGTGGAGCGTCAAGTGGCTTGAACTCGAACCCATCAACATGGTGGGCTACGCATTCCGCAAGCATGGTCGCGTGAACATCCGCTCAGGCGTATTCCTGCGTGCGAGAAGGAACTTCAGGAGGATGGCGAAGCGTCCTTCCAGCATACTTCTGGCGAGACGTTGCGTGAGTTACTTCGGGTACTTCAAACACAGCGACAGCGTGATGTACAGGCGTCGCAACGACATCGACGGCATCATGCGCAAGGCCAGAAGACTGGTCAGTGTCTACAGTAGAAAGGAAAACACATGTTGCAGGATGTCTCCAGCACCAGCCCTCTCTCCAAGGTAGCCTATCACCGTCGTGGTGATGGACTCGCGGATGTCTACATCCGCACCAGCATCTCGTCGCGCACCATCCCGGCCCACGACGGAATGCCCGAATCGGTGGAATACACCGCCAAGGAGGCATACATCGTATCGGCGTTGACCGAGGATGAGGTCAGTGCGCAGGCGGACGACCTTCTCAAGGCATACATCGTTGAGCATACGCCGGATTCCGAGCGCATCGCGGCGCTTGAGCAGTCGAACCTCGACCTGTCCGAGATGGTCGCTTCGCTTTACGTCGCCATGACGTCCATGAACACGAAGGAGGCATGATATGGATGAGGTGATGGCAAGAATCTACGCCCGTCTGGTGATTGCTGGAAGGCAGTCAATCGACGAGGTTCCCGAGAAGCTCCGCGAGCTCACCAAGAAGGCCGTGGAGCAGATGTCGATCTTCTAAAAGGAGGAAGTCATGACAGTGATTGAAGCCGTAGCGGCCATCGTCGCCGTGGTAATCATCCCGTTCCTTGTGAACGCCATAAAGACCAACGCGATGACCGGCAACGTCGCCAGATGGGTGGCGATGATCGTGTCGGTCATCGGAGGAATCATCGTCGGCCTGATAGGCGGTGTGCCGACGACCCCGGAGGCATGGCTCACCACGGTGTTCGCCATCGTCGGCGGTGTGCAGTTCGCCTATTCGGCGTTCAAGTCCGTCGGCATCACGAATGCGTGGCTTGAAGCGTTGCTGAATGTGAACACCGGCGACGTCGATGCTGGTCAAACCGAAGACGCCGACTGACAGACAATAAAAGGGAGCGCCGCTTCAGGGACCACCATCGGATTCCGGGCGGCGCTCCTTCCGTTTGGACTATAATTGGTTGTGTGGCGGATGCCATACGGTACGTCGGAACATCCGGGGAGCCAGAGCTGGGTGTGTATTGATGATGAAAGTCCCGCAGGAAATCCGACGACGATGGGCATCCGCCGCATTCATCGTAGGATGCATGGGTGGTGATGGGATGTCCGACGTCATGGTACGGCAGGAGGGCTACGACCTGCCCATTGCCGACAGCGGAATGTTCGTCCACATAAATTCCGGCATGACCCCGGACGAGGCCATCGCCCCCATTCCGTCGACGGAGTCGGAATGAGCTGGTGGCGCGTCGTATCCCGGAGCCCCCTGGAATCATCTCCGGCAAGGCGTCTGGAGGCCCATAGGCACGTCGGCTTCTCAAGGCCGGTGCAATACGCACCCGACCCCAATGGATGCCTGGAGGAGCGGATACAGGCGGCGGAGGAGCGGAGCGACCCGACCATGTTCAGGGTGGAGAACAGGGCGCAGTTCGTGGAGGGCATCAACCCGTACTTCGACGCCGATGCCGTGGCCCGTGTGTTCGAGCCGTGGGGCGGAGCGCCCCTTGAGGCCCGGACGTCCGGAAGGCTCGGTGCCGAATACCAGATGCATATCGACCCGGCCTTGGTCAACGACATGTTCTCGGTCATGGTGGCGCATTCCGAGCAGGGAGACCCGGATGAGTTCGGGATATCCTACAGGCACCTTGTCGTCGACTGGTACAAGGTGTACAGGCCCGAGGATTTCCCTGACGGAAGGATAGTGTACTCCAGCGTCCTGGGTGACATCAGGCAGATGATTACGGCGTTCAGGCCGACCGTCGTCTCCTGCGACCAGTTCAACTCGGCCTACGTCACCGAGAACCTTGGCGATTACGTCAGATCCAGGAACATGCCGACGCAGGTGTATGAGGAGACGGCAACAGGACAGAAGAACTCATCGATGTATGAGACGCTCAAGTTCTCCATCAACACCGGTCTCGTGCACTCGTACAAGGACGACCTGAACCGTGGAGGCGATTGGAGATGCCTCCTCCACGCGATGCTCGATTCGGTGCAACTCGTCAACGGAAAGATCGACAAACCGAGATCCAAGGAGCTCGGGCACCTCGACCTCGTCGACTGCCTCGCCGTGCTGTGCTCAAGGATGCTCGGAGACCAGTCCGGCGCAAGACGCGACCTTCTGACGCCCGTGTCGTTCATCGACAACGAGAGCGTCATGCGCGAACGCGAAGCGTCCGCACGATTCGACACAACATCGGCCTTCGCAAACATCTATGGGAGGCGCTGACCGTCATCCGAGGATCAGTCTTCCCGACCGGACGCTCTGATTGTCTATGAACCCCTTGCCATCCGATGCACACAACGCCGGAAACACGTCGTCGCCGTTCGACGTGGTCACTCCCTGTACACGAACGGTTGCGACTTCATGTTGTGCGACGTCAGGGTCGGTGCCAGTTCCGTCATGCGGCCGGCGTTCGTCTGCGTGTCCGCCTGACACATCACACGACCGTCCTGCCCCCCCCCATTGGCCGGATCGACCCAGACCAGCGGGCCGGGAGCTATCGGCTCAACGTCGTCCACGGTCGGTGGACGCCAAGGATGCACGCGCCGGTTATGTGTTCCGAACTCGACATCCACTATGCCATCGGCTATCCATGCCATCACGGGAACCGCCATCGAGTTACCGGTGGCCTTGTACCGCAGACCGTCCGGCGGATGATCCTTGCCCTTATACGGTATGTCGGTGTGTCCGTCGGGGAACCCCTGCAATCGCTCGGTCTCCAACGGGGTGAGTCGTCTCACCGTCAGCCTCGGGTCCATCCAATCACCTCCACAGTGTCGTCCATGCCCCCCCCCATCGGTGAAGAGGGTCTGCACGTTGCTCGTGCTGAGCGTTGCGCTCAATTCATGCTGTACGAGCGCTCCCTTGCCGCCTCCGGCCTTGCCGCACCTCACGAGCAACGTGTCGGCCATTTCAGCATCCTTCCTACGCCGGCCACACGGCCGGCACCTTCTCCGTCTGCAACGTCGGTGACGTGTCGCCGATCGAGAGTCCGCAACCGGAACTGTTCTGCCTCCCGAACGCCATCACACGGTCACCTTTCACGACATCTTTCGGGTGGGGTTGGCATGAGCGCGACCGCGTGCCTGTCCCTCGTGTTGAGGGTGTACGCCCCGTTGTCGTCGGGGTCGGCGTAGCCGCGCCCTCCGGGTCCGTTGCCGGGGTCGCGGTCGATGGCGTTCCCCTGGATCTCCACGAGCCGTCCGCCGATGTCGGACAGTCCGTCATCCAGTCCACGGGGGGGGGTCTGGACGGAATCGGACATGACCATCGGGACGTTGTTTCCGCCTGTTCCGGCGTGCGCCGTGATGGTCATCGACACGTCGGGCGTGTCCGACACCTTGGCCCTGCCGTCCTGCTGATGGAAGTCCAATGCGACGTAGCTCTGCTGTTTCATGCCGGGATTCTCGGCCAACGCTCCGGGGACATCCATGACGGGAACCTCGTTGCGCTGATTCTGTGCGAACGCCACTGCGGTCGATACGGAAGTGTCCAGAGTGTTCATCACGTCGTCACGTTTGATTCCGAAACCGTTGGAGCCAGTGTTCGCCGTCTCGCACAGATAGATGCTCTGCTGGTTCTGCCCTGAGTTCGATCTCGCGGACAGCGCCGGGAAGACGCCATCGGAGGAATGCACGCGACGACTCTGGTTCTCGCCCGTGGTCAGGCATCCTCCGTCGTCGGTGTCTCCGTCTCTTCCTCCAGGACCGCTATCTGATTCTCCAGAGCGGCGCGAAGATTCTCCGGCAAGGGCTTTCCTCTTGTCTCGGCTCGACGAATAATCCCACGGCATGCCTTCGCGCTCAAATAATACTTCCGAGGAACGCATGGTTCCAAGGCTTCCGACAAGGAACAGACGCTCGCGTCGCTGGGCCACACCGAAGAACTGCGCATCCAGTACTCTCCATGCCAGACCATACCCGAGCGCGTCCATTTCGGACAGGAGTTGTCGGAAAGCGCCCCCGTGCTCGCTTGAGAGCGCGCCCGGGACGTTCTCCCAGACGAACCATCGAGGACGCACCTCACGAACGCATCGAATGTACTCGAACATGAGACCTGATTCACCTTTGAGACCCTCCCTTTTTCCGGCCGTAGAGAATGACTGACATGGGCTACCTCCGAAAACGACGTCCACCTTGTCCACATACGGAGTCCAATCGACCTTGGTGATGTCGCCAAGATTCGGGACATCAGGCCAATGGTACGCAAGAACCTCGGATGGGAACCTGTCGATCTCGCAGAAGGCCACCGGTTCCCAAGGCCCTCCATCAAGCGCCACCGAGACCGCCTCGATTCCGCTGAACAAGCTGATGTATCTCAATTTCCTGTTTTCCATGATGTCCATCATTCTACATTACGGGGTTGACACCGGATCACATCACGTCGTTCCCTGAAGCGTGCATCCAGTCGCAGTCGATGCCGCCTCCGGTCTTCGGAAGAAGCACCAGGCATGTCACCTTCCTCGTGTCGAGCATGGTGACTGTACACTGCCACACCCCACCGTCAATCGCCTGGCAATCGGCGTTCCGCATGCCATCATACTTGTCGGATTCAACGCTTGAGCATCCTGGCAGCGGAATCAGCAGCATCAATGACGCCAGAGCCGCCACCGTCTTCCTTATGTCCATCCTCCATCCTTTCCATTCCGTCCTTGATCCTGAGCCACAGTTCGGTCGACAAACGATCGGCCACTATGACGGCGACATGCCTGTGATACCCATTGATGTCCGAAAATCTGCGGCCGCAACAGCAGTTGTAGGTGCGTCTGAAGAACCCGACGCTGACGATGACCGAATGCTCGCCAAGAACACTTGCGACATCTTCATACATGTCATCGTCGGGCACCAGGAGCTCATGCCTGGACGCTATCTGCCTATCGGTCAGTCTGATTCTTCGTGTCATCTATGTCCTCCGTCCAATCTATGCGATTCAGCATATCACAGATCCTTGACCATTGCGAATACCACACCTCGACGGTTGTGGCGATGCACGGAACGACAAGCGCAACGGTGATCGTGAGCCACACCGCCGACATGGTGAAACCGAAAAGCCAACCCACCGCGCCATTCAGTATCATGAACCACACACACGGAAGGCACACGATAAGCGCGATGGTCGCCATCGCTTTGTCGAACCCATCATAGTCGAAGCGGAAACCGCAATCCGCACCAGGCATCATTCATCGCCTCCCACGCCACCAGATGCCTTCCTGTAGGCGTCAACTGCGGCCTTTGCGTATGACCTTGCGTTGAGACACGCCATCGTTCGCGACTTCCTGGCGTTCTCATATGACATGTCCGATGAAGCGCCCATCCTCCCGTACACCGCCTCCGTGGCGGCGTCATAAAGATTCACTCAAACCCCTTTCCTGAATGTGGTTCCACGTCTCCACGCAACGCTCCGGATCATCGCCGGTCATCGAAAGCGACGTGCACTGACATGATATGGTCCACTCAATCAAGCCGCCCCTCACATCATACGAGACGGTCGGGCAATGACGGCATCTCATGCACGACTGGACGAACAGGGACGGCTCCGGCTGCCCCATTCAGTCACCGGCCAATCCGGCTGCGGCGAACAGGGACAATATGCCCTCGAACACAGCCCAGCCATACGGGGCACCGGACTTCCACGTCACGACCATGATGCCGATGTCGATGACTCCGCACACGACAAGCGTCAAGGCTTTCGCATACACCTTGTCACGGATAACGCCGTTCCGACCATCGGACGCACCCTTCATCATTCATCCTGCCCTTCCATTCTTGTTCAGACCTGCTCTTTCTCGTTGGTCTGATGGTGGATTCCTGCTTCATCGAACGCCCTTGCGCCGCCACGGATGACGGCGTTCGGGAGGTTCCGCCCTCCACAGGCATGAGTTCGGGATAGTTCGCCATCCCTACATTCAGTATGTTCAACGCCGCGTTCATGTCCCTGTCCATGACAAGGCCGCATGAATCGCAGCGGTAGACGCGCTCCGACAGCGGCATCGGCCTCCTCTGTCCACAGTTGGAGCAGAGCTGGCTCGACGGATACCATCTGTCGATGCAACGGACGTCCGTCTTGTACGAGAGGATGGAACGGAACATGCGGAACCCGCAGTCCAACAGCCTCCTGGCGAGACGGTGGTTCTTCAGCATCCCGGAGACGTTGAGGCCCTCGACGAAGCAGACCCTGTTCCGGTCGGCGATCGTCCTTGTGGCCTTGTGAATCCAGTCAAGACGCTTGCATGCGGTATGATACTCGTACCGCGCCAGCCTTCTCTTGGCCTTCTCACGGTTCCTCGACCCGCGCTGCTTTCTGGACAGCGCCCTCTGAAGATGCCTCTTCCTCCGCTCCCTGTCGATGAGGGTGCGCGGGTTTGGGATGACCAGACCGTCGGAGCAGGTGGCCAGCGACTTGATGCCCATGTCTATCCCGACGACCCCATCGGCTTGGCTTTCGCCGGTGGAATCGGGGACCTCACATGAAATCGAGACGAGCCACATATCCGCCCTTCTAGTGACGGTCGCCTCACAGATTTTTGTGGCGGAGTCGCGGTAGCGGAACGACTCGCACATCCTCAATCTCAGCCCCTTCGGAAGGGTGAGCCACTTGCCGTCGATCTTCACGACGCCTCCGTTCACGGTGAACGAGTCGTTGACGCCACGCTTGTGGAACCTCGGATGCCCGGCACGTCCAGCGAAGAAGTTCCTGAACGCCCTTTCGAGGTCTCTCGTGGCGTAGTCGTACACCCACTTCGATACCTCCGTGACGAATGGGTACTTCTCCCCCTTGATGGAGTTGAACCTCTTCCTGATACCGTATCGGTTCGGCTTGCCGCCATTCCTGTATTCAGTGTCCCACATGTCGAGGCACACGTTGTATGCGAGACGTGACACACCGGCCCACTGTCTGAGCAACGGTTCGGTCTTGTTGTTGACCCTAAGCCTCGTCTTGAACGTTCGCTGCATCATCACCTCCGAAGTCGATGCCGGTGACCACATCCATGATGTGTTCGTCGTTCCTTTCCTGCTGCGAAATCGGGACGGTTATGGGAATCCGGTGCCGGTACATCCTCACCAGCCACACATCGCTCTTGGTCCTGTCCACGAAGTTCATCGAACACAGGTCATCCATTGTGACGCCGACCTGATACGAGATCGATGCGAGCGAATCCCAGCCTTCGACCAGCGCCTTTCCGCCACCAAGGTATTTCATGCCGTCACCTGTACCTTTCATCCAACTGATGATGGCAGTCATCGCAGACCGCCTCGTCGTCGTTCGGGGACGACCATCCATCGTCGATGAGAGAATCGTAGTCGCCAAAGCTCCTTGCACCACACTGCGAGCACCTGGCATGGATGTGCATGGGGCAGAAATGGAGCAGTTGGCCATAGCAGTCGCAATAGCCATGAACCTGCCACCCGGCGCTCTCGGCCCCCTGAAGCAGATGCTCTTCGTCATCGTACACAATGTCATTCCCCTGCGGATACATGGAACCACATGTCGGGTCGTCGCACCTAAGCACGTACACTCTTCTTGTCGCGAGGGACATCGCCATCACCTCCATTCTCGGTAGAGCCATCCAACACGCCCCACTCATATCCCTCTCTGGTGATCGGCTCGAACACGGCGTCGACGATCTTCGATGAGATATGAAGGTCAAGCCTGCCCTGTGTGGCGAACAGGTCGCCGCACGAACAGCGGAACGCATCATGGTCGTCCACCTGATGATGCGATGACCTGACCTCCGTCACGATGTCGCAGATTGGTATGAGGTCATAATCCGCAACGACCTCATATTCGGCGTATGCCGAAGGCAGAGGGATTCTGACTCCTCCACCGGCCTCACGAATCGCGCGAATACAGTCTCTGATGTCCTTGTCCACCAGCGAGCCGTCGTAAAAGCGGTCAGACACCCTGACCCTGCACAACGACGAGAACTCCGTGACGCACTCATCCATCGTCATCGGCCCTGTATAGTCGGAGAGGGAGTAGTAGTTCTCGAACGGGTCGGGGCACGAACATCCGTCATCGGTTCCGATGTAGAAACCGTCCGGACCGTGGATGACGGACACGATGTCGAACTCCCAATCACCTCCGAAGTCCGGGGCGCATACGGCCTTGCACCCCCACAGCTCAGGGTGCCAGTACGGGTTCAGCTTGTGGTCGTGCACCACATAGCCCCTGTCAAAGCGCATGTTCTTGGAGAACGCTTCGACGTCCTCGTCGTATGGCTCGCCCCAGAAGATCGGCTTCAGGCGCTTGTATGCCTCCTCCATCTTCGGATCGTCATAGGTCTCAGTCGAATCATCACTCCGTCCCATCATCGCCTCCTATCCTGCGAATCCTCTTGATCGAATCGTCCAAGTTGACATCCATCCAGTCGTCCCACTACTCCGCGTCGATGTCCAGGAGGTTGCGCCTGGTCGACCTGATTATGGACACCTTCAACAGCCTGATCGACACCTCATCGCAATCGTCGGGATTGCTGTACACGCCATCGGTGAAGTCGCCGCCGATGAGGTTGACGGGAATGTCCGAACCGTCCTTCGGGACGCCTTTGGGGAACACCAGCTCCACATCGTCATAGCGACCGGGCACGTCCACATACACCGACGTGGAACAGCCGGAATACAGCGTGTCCTCGGATTCTCCGGACACGATGGATCCGTCAACCTCCATGACGTAACGGATGATGGCGTTGGTACTTCCCACGGGCAGGATGTTCATGTCGTTGATGATGTCGGAGACGCGGTTGCCGTTGACCGTCACCTCCTCGACGAGGGCGTCCAACATATCGTAGTTGAGACGCACCTGATGGTGGATGCGTTCGATCATCATGCGGTCGTCCGTGGCGACATCATGGTCGGAGAGATAACGGTCGATCTCCTCGTCGGACGGGTGGTCGAACCGGATATGCCAACGGAACCTTCCGGGGCGATTCACCATGAACCTGAGTCCGTCGGTTGAATTGACCGTGATGACGTTGAGGTGACGACTCTGGCACGTACCGTCGAAGTATCCCAGCAGGTTTTCGGAGCTCGGGAACACCTTCTCGAACTCGTCGAACAGCATCATGCATTCGCACGCGATCGACGACAGGAACGCCGGGAGGCCATCGAAGTCGTGATCCACGATGATGGTGGGGATGCCGCGCTCCACACGAAGACGCTGGCTCATCTCCCTCGCCGCGAGCGTCTTGCCGAGACCCTGGGGGCCGGACAGGATGACGCCGACCGAACGACCGGCGTTCTCGAAGCTCCTCATGATACGGTCGACCTTCATGCCAACGTCCCCGTAGATGACCTCCGGGGCCTTCAGGTCGTCGACACGCTCAAGCAGGATGCCCTGCATGGTGTCCACGATTCGGTACGTGCCGACGGGAATCGTGTCGTATACGCTGATGTCGTCGCCGTGAATGGAAAGCCGCCCATTGCTTTTGACGATCTTCATGCTGCACTTGTCCTTTCTTACATGATGTCCCGATGACACCACCAATGTTAGCGCCATCGGGACGGATTGGCAAAACGAGTCGGCGAGTCGTGGTTCAGCCGCGTGTACGCCTGTATACGTGCTTCGGGCAATAGTGCGAAACCCGCCCGTCGAAGATGTTCATGAACGTGAGCCATCCGGCGTTACCCGATGCGATGTCCAGGTCGCCAATCGAACCGCCGTGACATGTGAACAGCTCGTCGCACTCATCGCACCTGATGGCGGTTCCGTCGTCGGTATCGATATACATGATCGCCTCACTCAGCCGACCGAAGCCATGCCTCAAGCATGTCGGCCTCCTGTTCTGGGGTGCTGCCATCCCACTCGGGAGCCGTGTCGTACTCGTCCGCACTGAACAGGTCCCAGTACTCCGTCCGATAGTGGTTGGAGATGACGGAACCGTCGGGCAATGTCACCCACACGACGAACCAGCCGCCGCCGAACGGCTCGGTCCCGTCATGATGCCTCTTGGACTTGCCGGTCTGCAACGCGAACGCATCACCGCTGCCGGACAACGATGCCACGCGCCACAGCCTGATGACCTTGAAGAGGGCGGCGTTGTACAGCATCCTGTACCGATACAGCTCGTTGAACGTGTGATAGCCGTCCGACATGTCGCCGGGGGTAATCCACATCGGCGGTATCCAGGTCGATGCCCTCGATCTCCGCACGATACTGAAGCGTCTCCCAGTATCCGTTCATCATCTTGAACTGATGGTCCAGCAGGGGTCTCGGACATGTCGGCGTGAAATCCAGCTCGCCAGCGTCCCACCTCCTCAGCATGTCACCGAGTTTGCGAGTACGCTCCTCAAGCTCACGGTATTCGATGACGAATCTTCTCTGATAGGGTTTGAGTTCACCCATTGTCATTTTCCTTTCCTGTATTGGCGTGATGTCTGCGGCGCAAGTCACACTCACGTATGCTGCGCCCCATCCTGTTCCAGCACTTGGGACAGTAGACTCTGGCATCCAGTGGGCTGATGGTGGACGATGGGATGTGCCACCCACTGTCTTTCAGCGCCTCTCCGAGCTTGACGGCGTTCGGGAAATGGTCGCCGCAATCGGTGTGCGGGTCGGCGAATCCCATGCCACAGCCGTCGCATTCGGCCTTGAGATATTCGGCTTTTCCAATCATGGCTTCTCCGTTTAGACAAGCGTGAGGGTCAGGAACGCAATGACGACATAGGCGATGAGCACGAATATGACCCATGTCGTAAACGCGGCGACCCCAGCCGCAATGCCGTACCTGCGGGCGAACGAAACGCATGGGTCAATCATCAGGTCAATGACTTTAGGTACGCCGAAGAACAGTGACATCATCACGGCGACGAACCACAGGATTATCACTTCTCGTCATCCTTCCCGCCAAACCTCCTGCGCAGCCCGTCGATCCAATACCTGATGTGGTTGTCCCACAGCAACCTGAGCGCAATGAACAGGAAGAAGAGCAGGATGACGACCGCGCCGATGACAAGGTTCACCACGTTCTCCGTGAGTCTCGCCGTCACCCAGCTCCACACGAAATTCCAATCAATCATCAGTCCACCTCCACGCTTGAGGAGCCACCCATCTCGGATGCGCCTATCATCGGCCTGACCGATTTCAGGATGCACAGAAGAATCTCGCCGGCCGACCTCGTCCTGCGATTGTTCATGAACCCCGGTTCGGCGAACCTGCGAAGCCGTGAGCCGTCGGATGACGGAACAAGTACGCCGAAGTTTCCTCCGAGACGCCAATCGGTTCTCATCCTCTCGGCGACCTCCGGGGTCGTCACAAGCCAGTTCTCGTCACCGTAGAACGTAAGGCCGTGGCCGCTGTTCACGTCGTCCATGCACGACTTGACCTCGTAGAACTCCGTCCTGCCGAACTCAAGGCTCGTGGCCCTGATGCCGTGGTCGACGATCTCGGGATCGAACCCGACGTAATCGACGCGACGCTCGTCGGGTGTGCAACGGTCGAAGGACACCTCGCGTCCCCACACCATGCACCTGTTGGCCAGCCTTCTCTCGACCAGCATGGACAGCATCCTGGTCGTCCGTAACCTGTCGTCGCTCATTCCGACACCGCCTGTCTCGCCGCATCGAGCATGGCCTTGGCTATGGCCATCCAGCGTTCGCGCTTCTCCGGCTTGACCTTGCTCCACGGCTTCGGCGTACCGTATGACGTATGGGCTTTGGCCTCGATCCCCTGACCGACGATCGCCGCCGCCGTCACCTCCGCGTCGGTCGGCTCATGCTCACGACCGAGCTTGTACGCCTCCCGCAGGGCCGACGCATCATGGTCGCGGCCATCGGCATCCGATGTGGGCCACATCCGCCGGGCCTCCAGTTCGCTTATGGACTCGTTCATGGCGTCACCTCGCAATCGTCCTGATGCGGACGTCACCATCGGATGGGGCGCTCGAAGCGGTGAACGGGTTCGGCACACCATTCCCACAGCAGCCGGACTTCGCCCACTTCAGCAGATGAATCACATCGTCGAAGCTGTCGCCAAGGCAGTGGACGAGGTCGCGCAACGACGCGATGTCGGTCCACAGTATCATGGACGCGCACACCTTCGCCCTTGCCGATGCCGGGATCGTGATTGATCGGTCTCCGACCCTCAGCACGCCATCGACGTATTCCACATCCTCATCGTCCATCATCTCATCCTTGTCCATTTCACACCTCATCCGTCAGGTCGACCGGAAGAACGGATACGACCGGAAAGTCGGAATCCCGAAGAATGCTCAGGAGTCCTTGGTCGTTCATCGGCCCATAGGATGATTCGAGAATCTCCCACGGGAATTCGTCGCTCCCGTCGTTCCAGATGTAGGTGTTGCCCTGCGTCCTATACAGACCACGACCGCACCTCATGATGCCATGATACCACCCCGCCACCGTCGGTTCCTCCGGCAATTCGGCTGTCTCATCAACGCCGTCCCAGCGCCAGATGTGCAGATCCTTCATGCCGCCGGCGGCCATGCCCCTATAGCTGCGAATGTACCATGCGGGTGCGGGTATCGTGTTTGCCGTCAGCCACTTGTCGGCACACAAAGTCTTGCCGTTACCGCTCTTTTTGAGCGTGCAGACGAATTTTCCTTTTGCCGGTAAGGGCTTAATTTCAAACGTGGCGATGTCGCCGGGTCGCGCCTCGGCGAGCGTCACCTCGCGCAACGGCCCCGCCACCGGCGTCGCCTCCGGTTCGACCGGATACTTCTCCAGAAGCTGGTTGAGCAGGTCTTTGGCGGCAAGTTCGCCTAAATCGGCGGAGAATGAGACACCGCTCCTGTGAATGGTGATGGTGTCCTTGATGAATGTGACTACTGTCATTGTTCTGGTCCTTTCATTGGTTGGTGTCGGTCAGTGTTTCTTCCTGGTTCTTCGCTGGCATTCAGGGCACGTGTGGGAGAGTGTGCCGTTCGTCTTCCAGCCCTGCCTGATGCAGGCTTCCGTGGCTTCGAGATTGCTGGTGAAATGCGTCTCACAATCACTGGACGGGTCATCCAAAACTCTTCCGCAACGGTCGCAGCAGACCTCGAAAGCAACATAGAGTTTCATGTCGTCTCCTCTACCTGCGTGACTCCGAAGAACTCACCTGCGTCGTTGAACTTGACTCTGTACAAGTGCAGGCCGTCCGGGTCAACGGTGGCGTCCTGTATGGCTTGGTCTATGAGTTAGTCGAACATTGGTCTGCTCCTTCGCTCTGGTTTGGTACTTCCAGCGGCATGACGCCTGAATATCCTAGGCTGTCACGGCAATGGGCGATTACATCGGCCAGCGCTTCCCGGTAGCCTCGGGCGTGCGGCCCTTCTTTCCGGCACCAGACGCTCATAACGTCTTCGCAAAAAATCGATGATTTCATTCAGCGTCTCGTCTTTCTGAGTCACGTTCACTGCCATTTGTTCACACTCCGCGAGTAATTTACAAGGTGTTGACGTCAACATCGAGCTCCATCGTGAAATCGGCGATGCCGGACTCCACGTTAATCCTTGTCCTCATGACCAACCCCCTTCAGATACATGCTGCCATCGACCTTGACGAGCGGGAGCTCGCCGTTGTTCAATACGGCGCGGACTCCATGCCAGTCGGTCCTTGCTCCCCAGTGGTCGCCATACAGGAAACGCCACGCGTATGACCCGCCAGCGTTGAAAACAAAGCGACCTGACTGCGTGACGTAAATTCCGCATTCCTTCGGCTCATCGAAGACAGCCTTGCGAATGGTGGACTCGCACACGTCGCCGTGACGCGCCTCCGATAGGGGAGCCTCGCTATACGCCCTGTCGTCCCGCATCCACCATCTGCGCTCATCGGTCTTGTTGACGTGACGGTACACCTTGAGGTTGGACACGCCATTCGCGGAGCCGCCTCCCACCGTGACGACGGTTGCAATGTCGGAGTCGTTCAACACCCCATTGACATAATCTCCGGGACGGATGACGAGCGACCTTGGGGACACCGGTGCGACAGTGAGCGAGCCGACGACCCATATAGATGATCTGGTGAGGTCGGGGATGTACTCAAACGACGCGACGTCACCGGAATCGGCCAGCTTCGGGTCGATCTCACGGTACTCCACATCGTCCGGCATCCACGTCTCCTCACGCGCCACGGGGAAGTGGCGGTTGAGGTCGTCCCTCAGCGTGGTGAGCTGGTCTTCCGGGATTCCAGTGATGCAGAAGAGCGACGGACTGTGTTGGTCTCCACTGGCGATGTTCAGCCCTTTGCTGTCATGGTAGTACTTTATTTCCATGATGTCCCCCCTATTCGTTTTCCGTATATCCGTCGGTCAGAAATTCACTGAGCGTATGGCGATAATCAGCATGGTCATCGACGACCACATGGTCATCCCTTCCGCGAACGCGCATCCACACGATGTCAGCCACCAGCGGCGACGCGATGAGCCGCTCCATGCAGTCCCGGCACGGAGGGGCCGACACGCACACATCGAACAGCGTCGGCCCTTCATCGGACGGCATCATCGGAAGCCCTTCGAGACGGGCCTCGCCAATGATCTGTGAAAGCTCCGTGAGCAGATTCACCTCGGCATGGATCGACGGACAGTCCGAATAATCGGCCTTCCTCGATTCGCCACGGGCCCTCGGACACACGAGACGGCAGTCCATGCACCCCACGGGGATGGTGTTGGTCGCCGTCACGACCGGAACGCCGGTTCCATGAACGACCGCAAAGGCACCGACGTTCTTGCGGTGGCACACGCCACGGCTGTCGGCGATGCGCTGTAGCTTGGTGAGCACCTGAACCATGCCGTCGGTCGTCACAGACTCCCCCCTCTTCCTGTCGCACTCAGGGCAGTAGTCGGCTCCAAGCCCAGAATCCCCGGCCCAACGACGCCACCCGAAGTCATAGAGTGTGAACATCGTGTCGACTCCGAACGCATCAGGCGTACACATGTACGTCATCACCACGGGGGAGCGCAACCCGCACTCATCGCAGACGACGAACAGGCACGCATCGCTCAATTTCACCTTCATTCCGAAACCTCGCTTCCCTTGCTGTGCAGGAAACCGTAGCGGTCATCAAGACACCGAACGGCATCCAGGCTGAGATCGATCAACGCTTTGGCCGATGTCGCGTCGCCTCCATGATCGAACGTGATTCGCTCCATGAACTCCGCGTATCTCATGACGCTCCGCAGGATGATCTCGAACTCGGGTTCAAGCTCCGGAACCACATAGTCCTCGACGACATATCCAAGACTGGTATCGCTGCATGGGGCGTACAGTGTGCCGATGTAGCACGGGTTGTCGGCCTTATCGTCGAACGACCATCTGCTGACCAGCGGAGGAAGCGCCCTGCCATCGATCTTCCTGATCTCACCGTCCCACAGAACCCGCCTGACATCAGGTGCCCCGAACAGGTTGAACTGGTCTTCAAGGCATGTCAGCGCCGCCCACCAGAACGGGTCTCCCTCATTGGCCATACGAGTTGCGTTGCGGTAGAGGTCGGTAACGTCCATAGCTATGCCGAGCAGCCACATATCCAGGAACGTCTCGATATCCTGTTTTCTGTCCATTCTGTCCAAGTGTCCTTTCATGCGGTTCATCCGACCGACGCTACCATCATAACGCCAATCGGATGAACCGCAAAATCGAGACGGCGAGTCGCGTCATTGGACGATTTCACCGATCATTCGGCGTCATCATTCAGATACTTCCAATGGCGCTCATAGATGTGGAGCGATGCGGCCTGCCAGATGATGTCTCCACGCTCGCACTCAACGCCGGCGTCATGAAGCCTGTCGATGACGCAGTCAAGACACCAGGACTGCCATGCCCAATCGTTCTTATAGCCGAAGACTACATCGAGGGAGCGCTGATTCACGATGGCATTCACCCTGCCGTCACGCAGATGGTATGTCACGGTGTTGGTGCACATGAAGTCGTGCATCCCGTCCTCCACGGCATCCGTGTGCATGGATGGACGGGTGTAGATGGCGATTGCCTGACGGGTCCCGTGGTCGTTCATGATGGCGTCGACGACATGGTCGAGCTGGTTGAAGTTCTCCCCCGAGAGGACGCACCACCCATAGTTCGAGTTGATGCGCCCATGACGGGACGACACCTGCTGCCATATCTTCGGAACCTTGCCCGGAATGTCATCGACGTATCTGGACATGGACAGATACCATTCGAGCTCACGTTCGATGTATTCGTTCGGCTTGCCGAAGATGGCCGGTTCGTCCGCGACGAACGAGACGCCGGTAAGCTCGATGGTTCCGTTGACCCTGTGGGTCCCGTCACGATACGCCTCGCGGAGCGCATCGCGGATGTCACTCACCCTTGGCAGCGTCAGCATCGCCATCCCCCTTGGCCTCGCATTCACCGATCAGCATATTCACGTAGTAGCGCATCCCCCCAACATCAAGGAATCTGAGGGAGTCGAAGAAGCCGGACATGGTGTCGTCGTCACGGCCGTCCCACGAATCCTCGACCGACGACACCGTCGTCGACCACTGCCTGAACGACGATCCGATGAGGGCGCAATGCGTCGCGATGAGCGCGTTGAGCCCCGACGCCGTGACGCCCGACCTCATTGCATGGTCCAGATACCACAGGGCCTTCCTGAGGTCCTGAAGCTCATTCCACTTGCGTCCGTGCCGCCAAACGTACTTGACGGCGCATCCGAGATCGTTGGGCAGGACCGATACCACGTCGATGCACTCGACGCCGCTCGGGTCGGCCGTATACCAATCGGGATGATTCACTTCGTCGTTGAGTTCTTCCTTCACAGCTTCACCACCTGATTCCCATATCTCCTGTTGATTCTCGACACCATCTCCTGCCTCGTCTTGGTCAGGTACAGGACCCCGTCGCTGTTCCTCCTCGTCATGGATGAGATGATGCCCGGCAACGAGTCGGCGACCGTGACCGTATACAGGTCGGACTCGCCGTCGATGTCGCTCTTGCCGACATCGACCAGGGCATATCCATCCTCAACCTCGAAGAGCCAGAGTTCGTTCCACCTGCCCTGCGACGAGTGGGCGTACCGGCCGGCGTCCCTCGAATCGACCCTGATGACGGGTTCGGAGTCGCCGAAGTCGTAGACGGTTCCGGTCGTGCTGTCCGTTATGCGCGTCATCATGCCTCCTTCCAACTGTTCGGAACGACGAGGGGCTCGATCGGCCTCACCGTTCCCGAATCATCGAACTTCCTCCTGAACCCCCTGCCGGACTGTATGCGGTTCAGCTTATCGAACTCACACAGGCAGTTCTGCGTGTCCATGAGCGTCATGTCGTGGGTCACGCCATCGGCCTCCAGCTTCGGATGACCTCCGGCCATGAGCCACTCATGGATGACCGGGATATAGCCGTCATCGTTCAGGTCGGTCACGTCGTCGTTCGGGAAGATCCACTTCACGCCGCGCTTGGAGCCGGGTCCGGCCACCACGCCGCGATTCTCGTACCTGTCGCATCCCGCCCTTCCGTAGCCGTAGTCGGTGACGATCTGCTGGGCCATGAACTTCCCGATGCGCGGTATCTCCATGAGCACGGCCAACTGGTCGCGGAACCTGTCCTGCGACACGAAGCGCTCGAAGAACCCATTGGACACCAGCGACTCCATCTGTCCGGCGAGGAACGCCACGATGCTCATGCCCTTGCCCTCGCGGCCGGTGGCCACGTTGTATGCCTGCGACGTGTGGATCATGATGCCGGAACCGTCGACCTCATGAAGCCAGTCGATGATTGTGTCGTGCGTGGGGATGCCGAACCTCCCCACGGCCTCGGCCCATCCGTCGGCCCGGTTGGTCCTCCTGTACGCGAACGCCAACGCCGCGTCGTCCACCTCCGACGTCCCCTCGGGCATCGAGTTCATCATCCTCACCATGAACTGCGATCCACGGTCGCACACCCTGAACACGTTGCAGAACCTGTGGCTGCGAAGCTCCTCGGATTCGGTCCAAGGCGGCTTCATCCCCGACACGCGCCTGTTGAGCATATCGGCACGCTCGCGCACATACCACCGGAACTTGTCAAGCTGTCCGGCGTCGGCGTCCCTTATGTCCATCGCCATTCCATCATCGCCTTTCCATGTCTCCGCCGAATGACCGGGACGCCGATCCGGAATCCGAACCGTTCATGACGACGTGTCCGAGTGTCCGAATCATGTGGCGTCCCACAATGCCCACTACGAAGATGGTAGCACCGGACCGGTACATCGGACAACAACGACGTGTTGCGGGACCGAAAATCACTTGGCAAGCGTCAGCGGCCCGAAGTCATACACGAAACGAGCGGTTGGGCTAAAATTGAATGGAGAGAATATCCAACAGCAGTGAAGGCCGGTAGTCAGCATGTCGAATACAGAGTCGGTATACCCTTCCAACATAGACGACCATCTGAGAATTCCGTTGACGCCTACTGTCGCAAGGCTCTCTGAGGCAGAAGCGCCGCAGGACTTCGGCTCTCCTCTTGCAACTAATACCAACAGCCATAGTGACTTGCACGCCGCGGAGAACAACTCGATCAAGCAACTCCAGATGCACGCCCTCGTCGATGACAGCGTTTCCAGCCACGATCACTCTGACCCGATAGGGGTGGATTACGGAACTACAGAATTCCTCCTTCACCCAAACCTCAAGAAGGGCAGAAGACTCCGCGTGCAGAACACCCATGTCTTCACCGACAACTCGAATGCATCGAACGCTCAGGCAAGCAGACCCGACTCCGACCTCGCCGGCATCCACCACTCACTGTCGGGTTCGGATTCAGGCGGAGACTTCCAGGGCGTATCGATGCAGCTGTGGAAGAAGAAGAACCTTCCAGATGTTCCAGACTCGTTCTTCGACCAGACCAACAACATCAAGAACGAGTGGGATGTGGACTTCCTCCCGTATCCGGGAGACAATCTTGGAGACATTCTCAATGCGATCGTCAACAAGATGCATTCCATCTACGACGAATTCGATGGAAGACTCGACGACCACGAGGATCGAATCACGGAGCTTGAGAAGAGGGTCGATTCCATTGGCGACAGGGTCACCGCGCTTGAGAGCGGAAACAAGAAGCTGGAGAAGGCCGTCACCGGAATCCTCGACAAGGTCTGGGGCAACCCGCATATGAACGCCGACGGCTCCATCAACTGGGGCAAGGGCAACAACTCCTGGCAGAAGATTCCGATGGGCGACCTCAACATCTTCTCCAACTCGAACCCGAACAACGATACGGTGGCGGACGCCATCAGGTCCCGCGATCTCATGGCAGACGATATGCGTATCCAGTGATGATGAGGCGGTGATTGCATGGCAGCTACGAACAAGAGCGGGTACACTGTATATGAGTATCTGTCATATGCAGCGCAGCATCCTGGATGGGACACCGTCTATGGACACATGACGACGCAGTGCCGTGGAAGGATCGGCGTCCATTGGAGAACCAACGGAAACCAGTTCACGGTGGAGTCTCTGGACACATCGGTGAATGCGATCTGGGGGAACGGATGGTATCGTGGTGGCGTTCACGTGTCGCTTGCGATCGGAGGCCAGTTCCTGACAGTCGTCGATCCCGGCGGAGGAACGGTCTGCTCAAGCATCGCATGCCAGAACCAGTATGGAATCGCCGAGGCCGGACCGGTCTTCACGGACGCCGCGAACAGAAGTCTTCCAAGAACATGGACGATCACGAACAACAGCACGACATTCGAGATGTGGTTCGGTGGAACACTCGCCCCGTACCCTCCATCGAACTATGGAGGATTCACGATCCAGGACTATGGAAAGCTGAATCGGATCGGCGGTGACAACATCGACATCATCCCGGTCATCCTCGAATACTTCCCCTTCGCGGTGAACAAGGACGGATGGAGAACATGCGATCGATCCGGCGGCGGCGTGTGGGACCGCAACGATGGTGGTGGATGGGATGAGAAGAAGAACAAGCAGGACGACTACGGCTTCTCCAAGGCGTACATCAACCGTGGAACGTGGACGATAGCCGACAGGATAGGGGCGTGATGCGATGGTTCGGGCAGCGATTCGGATGTTCAGAGGGGTCAGACCATCCTCTCGCACGGCCCTCTGGAAGGATGTGCAGCAGAAGGCGTACCGTCTCATGCAGAACAACGATGTGGAGATACAGTCGATATCGACGTTCTCGATATTGTGCGAGGTGGCCGGTGACACGGAGATCTACGACACCTATGTGAACCAGCGAGTCCGAGTGAATAAGAACAACTCGATATCGGCCGCGAACTGGTTCTGCACATGCGACTGGGGACAATGGTGCAACACCGGAAGACGCCCCCATGACGGCCCGGACTCCACCGGATCGGTGAAGAGCAACAACAGGATGTGCTCGCACGCCTACGCATGCTATCTGATGCTCCAGCAGTACAGGAAGCTCCACGCCGACGAGATGCGCGGCAAGGAACCCGAGGACGACACACCGCAGAACCCCGGCAACGAGATGTGGGAGGACACCGACACGTTCGGCGACACCTCGCAGGTCGAGGAGTCCGACGAGCCGACGACGATGGACTGGAACGCCACCGATGACTTCGGAGGTTCGTATGAGGACGACGAGCTCGACCGTTGGTACGACTGACCGGCGTTTCGGAGGTCGGTGGCGGTATATCATTGATGGTGTCAAACGGACACCTGGACATACGGAGGTAACGAGATGGCTGTGAGGACGGCGAGAAGAGCGCCGATGAAGGGCGACTGGATGATCGTGGACTATCCGGAGCTCAACGCGATAGTCATCATAGAGGACGAGTCGGAGGACCCGTCGATGACCGGCGGTGCCGGTCATCCCGGAACACCGGCCTACCTCATGAGGTACGTCATCGGCATCGGCGTGAACGCGAGCGGCGCGTTCGACATGCAGGGCGAGATATGGCTCAACGACGACCCGTCGTCCATGAGCATCGTCGGCGTGAACGGATGCCGTCTGCCGAGCACCTTCTACGGGTTCGACCTCGCCGGGTATCTCCAGCAGCACGGCGTGAACATCGAATACGTGTGATATGATTGTTGTGTGGCGAACATCTAGTGAACCACATGATTTCTCCTAACAGGAAAAGACCCCGGACTTGTCGGAACCGGGGTCTTTCCCTTATCCGCCGACCATCAGGTCAGCGGGTCTCCTCCCACCAGTCGCGGGTGGTGCCATCCGCCAACGTGACATGGCCGGTCTCGCCGCTCATGTGCTTGACGCGGTGCGAGATCTCCTCGTGACGGCCGTGCACCATCGGACGCTGCACCGGGTTGCCCAGGTAGCCGCAGGTGCGCTTGGTCACGTTGCACTTGTCCGGGTCGGAGTTGCCGCACTCGGGGCACTTGAAGCCCTCGTCGGTGGGTTCGAAGTCGCCCTGGAACCCGCAGACGAAGCAGTGGTCGATCGGGGTGTTGGTGCCCAGGTAGCCGATGCCGATGTTGTAGGCGTAATCCCACACGGCTTCGAGCGCCTTCGGATTGTCCTGCATACAGGGGAACTCGCAGTAGTTGATGAAGCCGCCGGAGGCGTAATACGGGAAGTTCTTCTCGAAGTCCAGTTTCTCGAACGGGGTCGGCTGCAACCACACCGGATAGTGGAACGAGTTGGTGTAGAAGTCGTGGTCGGTCACGCCATCGACGACGCCGAAGCGTTCGCGGTCCATGCGGTTGAAGCGGTCGGTCAGTGACTCCGCAGGGGTTGAATACACCGAGTAGTGGTAGCCCTCATCACTCTCCCACCGCTTGCACAGCTCGTTCATGCGACGAACGATGGATAGGGCGAAACCCTTGCCATCCTCATCCCAATGGTGGTCGGTGATCCAGTCCTTGCCGTAGAAGACTGCGGTCGTCTCGTACAGCCCTATGTAGCCGAGCGATATGGTGGCCCTGCCGTCCCTGAAGAGGCTGTCCACGCCGTCTCCGGGGTCGAGACGCCCTATGGCACCGTAGCGGTACATGCTCGGGGCGTTGACCGGAGTGGCCTGTTTGCAACGCATGATGCGGAACTGTAACGCTTGGTGCGCCACGTCCATGCGTTCGTCGAACAGTCTCCAGAACCGCTCCTTGTCGCCGTGCGACTCCAAGGCGATTCTGGGGAGGTTCACGCTCACCACACCGAGATTCAGACGCCCGTCCTCGACGTCCTCGCCGGTCTCGGGGTCGGCCCAAGCCTGAAGGAAGGAACGGCAGCCCATCGGGGCCTTGAAGGAGCCGGTGATTCTGACGATGTTCTCATAGAAGACGATGTCCGGATACATGCGCTTGGTGGAGCACTCAAGCGCCAACTGCTTCATGTCGTAGTTCGGGTCGCCGGGATCGGCGTTGATGCCGTGCCTGATTGTGAACACGAGCTTCGGGAAGATGGCGGTCTGATGATCGGAGCCGAGACCCATGATTCTGTTGAGGAATATCGCCCTCTGAATCTCCCTTGCGAACCACGAGGTTCCCAGGCCGAAGCCGACGGTAACGAACGGGGTCTGACCGTTGGAGACGCGGTTGGAGTTGATCTGGTACTCCATGGTCTGCATGGCGTCGTAGATGGCCTTGCGGGTCCTGAGCTTCGCATACACCTCCCTGATGTCGTCAAGCTCGTCATCGTTATGGTGGAACGGCGCGTCCTCTGATTCCGGTATGTCGGGGCGGCCATCAGTGAAATGGAGCGCCTTGCGCTCGTTGCGCTTCAGCGATTCAACGATCTCACGGGCGACCCGAACGTCCATGTCATCGGGGATGACGGCATGTGCGTCCTCAAGGGCCTTCTCGTAGTCGAGGCGCGCGTAACGCTCCAGCATCTCGTCGGCGCGGTTCACGGTCTGGCCTCCGTACTGGCAACCGGCGATGTCCTTGATGATCTGCGTGATCTGCGTGGCGGCGGTGCCGATGGACTTCGGGGAGTCCATCATCGCGTTGCCCAGCGCGAAGCCGTGGGCGAGCATGTCGCCGAAGTTCGGCAGCGAGCAGTTCGTCTCGGCGGTGAACGGGGAGTAGTCGAGGTCGTGGAAGTGGATGTCGCCCTTCCTGTGGGCGTTGGCGACCGCCGTCGGGAGCATGTTGAGCGCCATCGCCTTGGACACCGTGCCGGCCAGCAGGTCGCGCTGGGTGGCGTAGACGTTGGAGTCCTTGTTGGCGTTCTCGTGGGCTATGGACTCATCGCGGTTCATGAATCGGCTGACGGCCTCGTTCACGTCGGTCGACCTCGCGCGGTCGATGTCCCTGTTCAGGCGGTACTGCGTGTAGGCCCTGGCCACATCATACAGATGGTTGTCGATCAGCGCGTGCTCGACGAGGTTCTGGATGTCCTCTATCCTGATGGGTTCGGTGAACCTGCCCGACGCCTCCGACTCGACCTCGCCGGACATGTCGTCGATCATCCTTGATTCCTGCGGTCCGATCTCCCTGCCGAGATCGCGGAACGCCGACGATATCGCTCTCCTTATGTTGTCCCTGTCGAAGTCGACGATACGACCGTCGCGCTTCTCGACGCGCATGGCCTCTTCCGTCATATGTCGTCCTTTCATTCGGTTCTGTTGTTGTCGGTAGAACCCAATCTTATATCCACCGAGGCACATCCGAAGTCGACCGGACGCATTCCGATGATGCCGACGACGGACTAGAATTGGTGTATGAGTGCCCAGTCAATGGGGCGCGTGAACCGGTCGTCATGAGCGAAGGGGTGTTTGTTTTGGCCGACATCTTCATCGGGGATACCTACGACTCACAATATTACGATGCGGTCGTGACACAGACCGACAAGGAGCGGCTGAAGACCAGGACGCAGGAGTGGATGTCGCGCCCGAGGGAGTCCGCGAGCTCGGTCGTCGAGATCCTCACATACGAGTTCGCGGACAGAGCGCCCATATCATCCATCGCGTTCGACGTCCTGTCCGTCGGTGCCGAGTATGAGATGTGGTACTACGATTCGGCCGGGACAAGGCTTCCGCTGCTGAGGGATGACTACAACCAGATTCACTTCGTCGTGGAATCCGAAGAGGATTGGACGAGATGGCAGCACTGGGAGTTCCAGTGCATGGCGTGCGTGGCGACGAAGCTCGAGCTGAGGATGCGTCGCATCGACGACGATCTCGCCCCCGACAACGAGTACTCGCTCGGCGTGAGGAAGATGGCCATCAAGCGCCAGATCAATACGAGGGTGGACGCGGCGCTGCCGTTGCAGGACACCACCGACATCCTCGGCAACATCGTGTCCAAGACCGTGTACGACTGGGATGCCAGATTCATGGCCGATGGCGAGGACAACACGTTCTGGAAGTGCGAGCCGCAGATATCCCAGGATGCGGTCGTCTGCCTGTATCTCGACATCAGGGACAAATACGGCGAGCCGCAGTACTTCGACTCGATCAACATCGACCCAGTCTACGCCGGTTCGCAGATGAACGTGTACTATTCCAACGACACCACGATGGGTGACCGCGTGCCGTCGCACTCATCGTATCCGGCGGCATACTCCGGATGCGAGTACACCACGGACAGCGCCACGGGCTGGAGGGACGGGGAGAATCCGCTCATCTCAACCGACCTGACGGCGGCCGAGATGGACCTCGACGGAAGCTGGATGATAGGCGTGAGCTGGCTTCCGATGTCGCAGCCCTCCGGAACCACGACCATAGCGTCGATAGGCAGGAACTTCAGGCTCGACCTGAACGCCGACGATGGAAGACTCGAGTTCTGGTATCAGCATGACGGCGGGCTCGACCACATCGACATCGACATGCCGTGCGACGTCAAATACAGGCGCGGACTGCCGCAGGTGGACAACGTCGATTCCGAGATTCGCGTCGAGTTCGGCGTGGACAAAGGCGACGACGAACTCCTGCACATCAGGGTGAGGATGCTCAACTGGTACACGACGACCGGAGAGCTGATAGACCCGACCACCGACGACAAGCCGACCCACGAGGCCGGCGAGATCATCGACGACGAGACCGTGGTCAAGACGGTCAGGACGGCCATGCAGATTTCCGCCATAGTTGACGGGGTGAAGAGCGGCGACGTGTCGGGCGCGTCGGTGAGGACGTTGTCGGATGGGATCGACAGCTCCACCGAGCTGGTGGTGGCCGGGCATTCATCCGTTGAGATACCGTTGTCGATACCGGAAGACATCGACCCGGTGTCGGGCGGCTATGACATCGACGTCGAACTGAACTACCGTACCGACGACGCCTATCTCGGAGGCGGCGAGCTCGTCATAGCCAATGGCGACGAGATCAAGAACGGATACACCTCATGGTGGTACGGCACGCAGGGTGAGTCGCCATCAAGGATGAACATCGGCACCGACGGTCAGGTCACCAACTGGTTCCAGAACCCGGAGTTCTCGGCATCCGGCTCGTGGCAGCCGGACGAGACCACCGGAAACGGCACGGCCACGCTCACGGGCGGCTCGCTCAGGCTGAATGGGATGATCCGCGTCAGAAGCGTCGAGGCGTTGCCGTATCAGGTCCCCGGAGGGCGGTACTACGTGTTTTCTGCGGTTCCCGAGTTCTCCGGCGTCGATTCGCTGTACAAGAGCTACTCGCTCTTCGTCTATGACGGGAGGAGCGAGACCTATGTGGCGTTCGCCGACGGTATGCCGGTTTCCGGCGGGAGGGTCGAACTGAGATTCTTCATGCCGGACGACCCATCGCTCATATCATTGGGATTCGTCGGAGGCTCGGAATCCGGTGACGTTGTCACATGGCGCGACCCCATGCTGTGCGAGGCGGACGATTGGGCCACGCTTGAGAGTCACGGTGTCGACTACTTCTCCGGCGACACATACAGGCGGACCGGTGACGTCATAGAGCGCTACAGTCAGGAGCTCAACCCGAATCCGAGGAACAGAGAGGACCTTCCGCTCATCGGTGAGGTCGTGCATCCGTCGTTCTGCCAGAAACGCTCGTTCAACTCGGACATCGTCAAGATAAATCCGTATCTCAATACCTACGACATACCGCAGATCGACTGGTGGATACCGGCCAAGGGCGGCAGCTCGTTCACGTTCTCGTTCTGGTGCATATCGAGGAAGGCGTGGTCGCAGCTTCAGCCGGTCATGCTCGACACCAAGGGCAACATGTACTGGCCCGACCGTTACCAGTACTCGGAGGGCGAGGGTGGATGGCGGCTCGTGTACGCCCGCGTCTCCATACCATCCGACCACGAGCCGGACATGATGACCTTCGGAATCTACGAAAGGGCGACCGATGCGTTCTCCTATCTTGGGGAGATGCATGTCTACGATAACTCGGCCGCGTTCGAGGAGCCGGAGCCATACACCGTGGCGTCGGCGTCAAGGAGATTCTCCGCATCGCTGTCGACCGGTTCGCTGTCGGGACTCAAGGTGCTGGTGAGGAACTCCGACGCCAATCCCATCTACGTCGAATCATGCTCGGTCAGGGCCGTTGCGAGACGTGTGTCGGACCTGCCGGACGCGACCGCATCGTTCTCGTGGACCCACGGAACGCTGAGGAACGTCGTGGTCAAGCAGGAGGGCATCCCGGACGAGGACAGGGACAGGTTCCTTCAGAATCCCGACATCTACACGTCACCGGACTCATACGACGTCTCATCGACATTGTTCAACGCCCTGCTGTACGGAAGGTTCTCGTATGAGCAGACGCTGAGGGGAGGGGTGGCCGACTCCGCATTCGACGCCAAGGTGTGGACCCCGATACTGACCGGTGCCACCCTCGAACGCACCAGATACACGATGCCGACACCGACCCAGGCTAGGTTCGTCAAGCTGGAGTTCTCCCAGCTCACGCCACAGCAGTACCCGATAGAGTCGCCGTACATATCGTCCACCTACCGCGTGTTCCCCGTGGAGCAGACACGGGAGATGCTCCAGCGGGCCAACGCCGACGAGACTGTGAGGAACGGACGACAGACCGTCGACTCGTATTACGGCAACACGCTCACCGCAAGGCAGAGCGCCTATTATGCATCGACCGACCTCGGCAACCCGACGCGCTCGGGCGACAGGAGGTCGCTGTACGACAATCCGGACGCCGAGGTGCTGACGTCCAGCGACACCGGCGACTACGACGCCAGGCTGTCGGGGACGTCCATCGCCGACGCCACGAGGACGGAGACCACGTCATCGACATTGCTCAACACGGTGGGCACATCGACCGCAGTGGCGTCGTCGGGGGCGGGGCTGTCCAGATTGTCCACGGCGGCGCAGGAGAACGCCAGATACATGATATACACCGCCCAGGCGTCCGAGACGCTGATCGCCATTGCCAGACGGTACGATCTGGCCGACTGGAGACTCATACGTCAGGTCGACGGATACGTGGACGACAAGTCGGACAGGACGGCGATATCGGGAAGGGTCCCCGGATACTGGGTGCTCCCCGGACAGCAGCTCCTCATACCGGTCGGTCAGGTCAGGCAGGTGACGGGAACCTCGAAGATCGACACCATCGACAGGGTGGCGACCAAGCAACCGCTCACGTCCATCGTGGACATCAGGACGCCGATACCGACGCTCACCACGAACGGCCCGAAGTACTTCAGCCAGACATCCGTCCACAGCTACGAGTACCGCACGGAGAGAAGAACGCAGTCCATAGCGTACTTCGTCGCAATCCGCGAGCTTTCCGTCGACATCGTCGACTACTTGCAGGAGCGCGACAACGTGTCGTGGAACTTCTACTCGATGGCGATGCCGGTATGGCATCTCGACGGCGGATACCTGACGACCCAGGAGGTGTTCGTCCCCGACCTCTCCACCGGAAGGGGCGTGGCGGTCGCCGAGACCGACGTGATGCATTCGCAGTCCTACTACAGGACGTGCAAGTACATTTCCGTCAACCGCGACAGCCTGATGAACAGGACGTACTTCTCGTTCGAGGGCGAGGCGTGGCACGGCCCCGAATACTGGGATCAGCACCCCGAGCTGAACTGCGTGTGGGATGACTCGACGCCGGACAACCCCGACGTCTATGAGGACAATGGCGGAGCATGGAACTCCAGAAGATTCGCATGGGGAGACACATGGAGCGGCACGATAGTCCCCGGACACACCGACGACGTATGGTATGACGGCGAACTCGTCAAGCACATCGTCGTGAACCCCGAGGACAGGGTCTTCGACGCCGACGGCAACCAGCAGCCGTATGTGTATCACCTCGGTGAAATCTATGTTCCCAGCAACTCGCTTGCTGTGCTCGGCGCGTCACTGTTCTCGCTGAAGACGGCGAACCCGAACAGGCCGGACCATCATCTTGAGACGCGGCTCCAGCTCGTTTCCGGAAGGTGGTCGAACGACCCGATGATAGACGAGGTGGTCGGGTTCGACGACACCAAGATCGGCATATGGCAGAACGTGACCACGTCGAGACACCACCTCCTCGACATGCAGTACAAGTGCGACGTGTACCTGTACTTCAACGACTTCGAGCGGCTCGACCTGTATGCAAAGAGCATGTATCTTGAGCTTGGAACCATGCGCATCCTCCAGAAGAACAACGTCAACCTCGACTGGGAGGACGTCACGTCGGCCGTCGGCAGGGCGGATTCCGAATACACCTTCAGGACGACCGGTCACGACCTCCAGCTCCGCGTCGAGATGTACGACCCTCAGGACTGGTTCAGCCAGATCATCGTCGTCCCGATTTACATTCCGCAGGAGGATGCTGTTGATACGACGTCATCAATTGTCCACGACGTATCGCTTGTGCAGAATGATGGTGCCGGGTCGGCGATACCGGTATCAGGATATGTGGGCAACAGCTTCTCAGTAGGTGTCAGAGTCCACTATGCTACGGGGGCCGAATCAGGAATCATCGTTGACGGCGCGCACTTCTACTCATCCGACGAATCCGTCGTCACATTCTCAGTGTCAGGAAACGTTACGACGATGAGATTTATTGGAGTCGGCGACGCAGAGGTGTGGGGGGAGTATGGGGGCATAACAAGCGAACGGGTGTCCATGCATGTAACCCATTAGTCATCTACGCAGGACAGCGTCGACCTGAGATTGTGATTCCTGGAATATCTTTTCAGGTCGACGCCAGTCATGATTGCATACCCGATGCCCTCACTTGACAGAAATTCAGATGCCGCTTTCGCCTTTGCCACAACAACCGGATCATCTACCAGTCTGTCATCTTTCGTCTCAATCACAATACGGCTTCCGTCGACCATATCAACGCTGAAATCGGGAAAATACACCTTGTCAACTCCTTCCATTGAATAGATGATCTTTATCCCACATCTATGAAAATCTGCAATCGAAACGTCCTCCTTTGCGCTTCTACAGAATGAGGATTCGTAAGATGATGCACAGAACACACTGTCCCCACTCTTATTTGTCTCCCATGACCTGCGACCTCTAATATTGTGTTCGTTCTCCCATTTCACCCACCCATCAGCATCGAGTGACGAGAAGAATGCATGCATCCGATCAGATATCAACTTCTTATACTCTGGGTGCTCACGATATCTTTTCAGTTGCGCATCTCTTTGTGATTTTCGGTACTTGTCCGTTTTCGCAATTTTAGAGAACGTCTTTAGCCTTTTCTCTCTCGACTCTTTCGTACAAATCGTTTCATTGGCGTGTCTTCTCATTTTCTCAACGAAATCATGGTCGCGCATTCTTGCTTCTCTTCTATCGGCAAGCCTTCTTACAACATCTTGGTTGTGCATCACGGTCATGTGTTGTCGTAATGCCGGTTCAGTAATGCAATTCTTGCCACAGACAGAACACTGAAACAATCCGTATTTGGTGAGATGTGACATTCTTATGTGTATCATCAGCGAGCGTTTGCTTTTAAAGATAGCGCCGCAATGATTGCACACGCTCTCTACACACCCTTCACTGTGCGTGAGCATATGTCTTTTCAGTCCCGGCCTGCTTGCAAAGGATTTTCCACATTCTTCACATACAACCTTGTTGTCATCGTCGCGCTTGTCCTTATTGTGAGTCATGGTCATGTGATATCTGAGTGACCTTACACACTTAAAGGTTCTTCCGCACAGGTCACAGGTGCTGCAATTGTCAGAGTGCATCATCCTGTGCAAAGTGAGCGACTGCTTTTTAGGAAAGGTGCGACCACACACATCGCACACAAACTTATCGTCATTTTCACCCATAAAATCAATCATACCAAAACTGCCACCACAGTGGCAGTGCCACATGAGGACAGCGTAAACTGGTCATCCGACTTCATCCACGAGCTCGAACTCGTCCAGGCCGACACCGCCGGTTCGGCCATACCGGTGAACGGAAGGCAGGGTGCCCAGTACGCCTTGGCGGTCAGGGCGACCTATGGGGACGGTACGTCATCCGGAGTGATAACGGAGGGCGTCTCCTATTGGACGTCCGACCCCGACGTGCTTCTCGTGAGGGATTCGTCCGGGAAGAAGGCGCTGCTGTTCGCCGGCCCCGGAGACGCGACCATCACCGCGACATACAAAGGTGCCACGTCATCGCCGATATCAATCCATGTGACCCAGTAGGAGGAAGGCGGCATCGGTTCACGACACCAGGTCGATGCCGTCGTACCTGCGCTCCAGCTCCTCGGCTATGTCGTCCATCCTCTTCGACTTGCCGGGGTCGCCTATGGTGCGCGCGCCCTTCGCAAAAGAGCGGTACATCCTCGCCAGCCTGTCCACGTCGTGCTGGACGTCGACGATGGCGAGTCTCGCCGACGTCATCTCCGGCGTGGCGTCCATCTCATCCAATTCACGGAGGGCGACGGCCCACTCGAACCTCCATCGGTTCAGCTCGTCCTCGCAGATCATCTCCCTGCGCCTCCAAGGGGTGCCCCACCTGATGATGTTCTCCTCGTCCTTGGGGCTGAACAGCACGATGGAGTCCCTGTCGTCGTCCCTCGTCCTTGCGTCATACGACAGCGGTCTTCCGTGACCGGTTCCCCTCCCCTTGCGTCCTCCGCGTCCACGAGACATCAGAACCATCGCCTTTCCGAACCGAACATCGCCATAAACAACCTTCTACGGTCACAATACCACCGGACCCCGACAGCCACGACACGCCGATGTCCATCTTGGCATGTATATCTTTACACTGGGGTAATGGGTACCCGCGCCGCATGGGATGCATTCGCCCAATCATTCCCCTTCGGGGGAGTAGGAGGGAGCGGGTGGGGTAGGCGGTGTGATGCAGGGTTCCATGAGATGAACATGATGCATGTGGTATGCAATCCATGTGGCGGTATTCATGAAATGAATGATGAAGCGCGTTCCATACCCATATCGCATGGGTGTGGTATCCACGATGGAGTGAACCATGGGTGGAGCCATGAGGCATGTCATGAAGCGAATCGTGAAGTCGATGAAGCGTAACATCGATGTCCGATATCGCAATCAATCACGCAATCAATGGGTATCGCAACCGATGACCGATTACGTAGTCCATCATTCGGTGGTGTGATTCCATGATGTGGATGACATCGGATGATGTACATGTGAATCATGAACCAGCATGTGTGAATCCATGACCGTGATCGATGAACCGTCATAACTGACTTCAGTGAACGACCATCATGGAATCCATGAGTGAATCCGTGTGATGAACCATCATCATGAACCATCATGAGTGGATGATGTGCAACCATCATGTTCGATTGATGTCCATCAACCTGCATCAGGGCATGTTCGGCCATGTCTCTACATGTACCCGGTCCATGAATCCACCGGTTCCACCAAGGGAGGGGTCCGTCGCCGCCACGGTTTCCATGATGCGTATACGTGGCCGGTTCCTCCGTAGAGACGTCCCGAGAGGCATCCGAACGGATGCACGGCCGGATCGCCGTTCAGGTCGGCGCACCCGAACCCAGGCGTCATGGTGACGCCGGACCGGCACGGTCGATGTGACCGCCGAAGTGGCCCGTGATGGTGCGGAGAATGCTTCCGGTCCCTCCTCGGACAGGGCGCATAGCGGGGTCCCTGTCCCTTTTCGCCGCCGCGTCGTCTCACGACGATGCATGTGGCGGCTACTGTCCATCACGTCCACGCCGGCCCTGACACCTACCGTCCGAGCAGTCACGCCTTGATGATCCGGGCAGAGTCGTTCGGCCTATGGACGGGTGGGTCTCGACCACCCTGCGGTTCGGCCGGTGACGGACGCCCTATACGCCGCGATTCCGTATGCATGCCGCTTCATGTACGGTTCGCGTCGCCGGATCGGGTCCGGCGGTCGGGTTCCGCCAAGAGGCCCGGATTGGGCCGGTGGTGCCGGGTTCCCCGCGCTGGTGCGCGCTGTGAACCTCCGTGGGCCTTCGTCCACGGTCGGATGCGCGAACATCCGATGGAACCGGAGTGTAGCACAAGGACCCGCCATAGGGAAATGCGTTTCGGTTATGGCTGGGACGCTGATATGCCTCACGGGTATCGCACCTCGTTTTCGATGTCTGCGGAGTGTCCTATAATTGGATGTGTGCGCGGAGGACGATGCCGCGCGGGAAGGCTGGCCCGGTATGAGATACGACGACACGCTCCAGGCATGGGTCATGGATGGCTCTGAGGCCCCGGAGTGCCCCATGTGCGGTGCGCTGCTGGAGATGGGGTGGAACGACTGCCGGTGCGGCCTTGAACTGAACGTCGAGACCATCAGGTCCGACGAGGGAGTCGTGACGCTGGTGACGCAGGAGCACGACGAGATGAGGGAGCTGAGGGAGCGTGTCGAGGGCGGAACGCCGTCATGGGGCGCTGGCGTCGCTGATGCGTCGTCTGCTGCCGGCCAGCAGGTCGCGCTCCTCTAGGCGAACGAACGGAAGGAAACGGATGTCTTTCAGGACCATCAGGCCAGAGGATGAGATCGACCCCAAGGCGAGGCTGTTCGTGGTCAACAACAGCGCGTCGAACAAGAAGCTGTCGTGGAACGGGGGAAGCTGCATGCTCAGCGCCCCCGGCTCCGAGGGCAGCATTCAGCCGCTCAATCACGAGCTGCTGTCCAACCCGCACTTCGTGGCCATGTGGGCGGATGGCCGCGTCCTCGTGACCGATTCCCCGTCGGCGCAGCGTTCGGCGATCTCCGACATCGCCATCCGCAACAGGGAGAAGGCCAGGCGCGACTCCGAACTCAAGCGCATGGTGGTGGAGGACGTGTCCGGCTCCGACGACCCGAACGCCAAGGCCGAGGACGTGAGCTACAAGGCGAAGCGGATCGCCTCCGACGTCTCCAACGACCCCGTGGTCGTATCGGCACCCGGACTCCCCGAGGCGGATGACTGACGATGGCGCTGTTCGGCAGGGGACGTGACCGTGAGGAGAGGCGGAGGCTGGGTTCGTCCTCGATAGGCAGGAACAACAGCGTGAGGACCGCCTCCACCAATATCGTCGTGAGGCCCCGCGACGAGGAGCAGACGTTCCTCAAGGAGTCCGGAAACTGGCTCGACGTCGACAACGCCGAGGACAGGCGCGAGCTCCGCGACAAGATACGTCGCTACTCCATGTACAACGACGCCATGAACGTGGTCATCACACTGACCTCGATGTTCGCGTCATCCGGCCCCAAGATCGTATGCGAGGACGCCCAGAACGAGGCGGTGCTCAACGAGTACTTCGAGTCGCACGGCATGGCCGAGTTCCTGTACGAGTTCATCAGGGAGTATCTGATATCCGGGGAGGCCACCAGCTTCGCGTCGTGGGACGAGGACGGCATGTGCCTCACCGACGAGCAGATACTCGACCCCGACCAGATAGAGGTCACGCCCTCCCTGTGGAAGGACGACGACCACATCGTCATCGCGCCGCCGGACGCGGTGGCCGAGGTGTTCATGGACGAGAGCAACCCGGACCACTACGAGGCCGTGTCCGAGATGCCCGAGCTCTACGAGGCCATATCGGCCGGAAAGCCGCTTCGCGTCGACGACGAGAAGATCATCCGCATCGTCAACCGCGCGAAGCCGTGGGACAGATACGGGACCCCGATGTTCACCCCGGCGCTTTCGGCCCTCGTACAGGAGGAGGCCCTCGACGCCGCCCTGTACGAGCAGCTCTACACGCTGATAACGCCGACCATCATCGGCACCGTCGGATTGAAGGCCGGGGAGCTTGGCCCGAACAGCTCGCCGTGGGTTCCGACGCAGGACCAGCTCGACCAGATAGCCGAGACGTACCGCAACATGATGATGGCGAGGTTCAGGCTCGGCCTGTTCACCATCGGCGTGGATTTCAAGAACGCATTCGCCAATGCGCAGATTCCCGACCTATCGAAGGACTACGCGAGGTGCGAGCAGAAGATCCTCCGCTGCGTCGCGGCCGGCAAGGGCCTTCTCGACGGCTCCTCCGGTGGCCCGTGGGCGTCCGGCGCGCTGAACCGCGACGTGTACGCCTCGGTCATCCAGTTCATCCGCGACAAGGTGTCCCACGCCTTCCAGAAGCGCATCGACACCGTGATACACAGGCTGGGCATCGTGGCGTACCGCCCCAACGACGACGGTGAGCGGGTGCGCGTCCTGACCGAGGATGGGAAGCCCGTGTACGAGACGGCCTTCCTGGACTTCGACCACGGCGTCATGAGGAACGCCAACGACCAGATGGACGTCCTCATCAAGCTCGCCGACAAGGGCGTGCCCATCTCGTGGCAGACGCTCGCCGACTCCGCCGAGTCCGGCATCCAGGTTGCCGAGGAGATACGGTCCCTGAAGGACGAGCAGGACCTCCAGAAGAAGGTCGGCATGGAGACCGACCCGATCATCGAGGCGAGGGAGCGGCTGTCCGGAGGGGATGCCGACGAGGACGACGCCGAACCCAGAAGCCCGTTGAACATCGACGCGATGTGAGGTGATGCATGGACAATACACACAAGGCATGCCCGTTCTGCGACAGCCCGGCGACGTTCGCCTCGGAACGTCCGGTGAACCATCCGTGCGGGGCCGATGGGGTGCATGCATTCGACGTGAGGTGCGCCGGATGCACGGCGATGGTGTCCGGGCCGGTCATGAGGGACGCCGTTGCGGCATACGACGCCGCATACGCGATGTGGGACAGGAGAGCATGAATATGGCGGATGAATCAACACCGCTGGTCGACACCACGCAGACCGAGGTCTATCCGGACAAGAGCTACAAGCACATAGCCCGTGCGAGACGGTACGACTTCATCTCCCTGAGCACGGACAACTGGAGCGGCATCAGCTTCAGGCAGTTCCAGCGCCGTGAGGTGAGGCCGGACAAGGACTCGGTGTACGTCCACGTATGGAGAACCATCACCGACGACTCGATGGAGAACCATAGGGAGAGCCTCGCCACCCATGATGACGACATCGTATGGGATTCGGACTCCGACGCCCGCTATCTCATCCGCGCGGAGTGGCTGGACGACCCGTGCACCATCGAGGTCGAGTGGCATTGGAACAACGGGACGACCGGCAGGTCCGGAAGGAAGGCGACCCTCTGGTACAGGGCCGAGGACTTCATGCCCACGTACTGTTCGCTCTCCGACTCCGAGCGTCTGCTGTGCGATTCCATTCTCGGCAGGTTCTCCCTGCTCAGGGACAACCATTACGGTCAGGGGATGCCGAACCTCGCCGAGGACGTGCAGACCTCGTATTCGCTTGAGGACATCGCCGAGTGCATGTACATCGCCCTCCAGCGCATCAACATGACCGCCATCCAGCCCACGAACTACCAGCTCGGTCAGGACGCCGAGGGGCGGTCGTTCCCCGAGATATGGTACAACCTCCTGATGGTCGAGACCCTCATCGAGGTCATCCGCAAGCTGGTTTGGGGATACCTAGAAACGCCGGACATCAACGGGAACACCGGGGTGGCCTACGCGGATAGGCGGGGCTACTACGACCGTTGGAGGGGGGTGTTAGGGGACCTCCAGTCCGACGCGAAGGCTCTTGAGGAAAGCTACAGAAGACAGACCTTGAACCTCACTGCATCCTCCACACTCGTCGGAGGGGGCATCTACGGAAGGGGGTCTGGATTCATCTCCAACAGGATGATCCAGGCGGTTCAGAGAGGGTGGATCCAGAACATGCACATCGCCCCCGACATCGTTGTGGCAGACCCGAACAACTGACAATGGTGGTTTACTTGTACCCTCATAGGTGTATAATGAGGGTATGAGTAGATGCAGGACATGTGGTGAGACTTTCGACAACGGATTCGCGCTGGCCGTCCATGTTGATTCGGTTCATGGCGGAGAGCACAAGTGTGAGAAGTGTGGGCGTGTCTTCTCGACGAAGAGCGCCTACACCTACCACATGAACCATTCGTTGTCGTGTACGGATCGTCGGCAGATTGAATCGACCTGTGACATCTGTGGCAGGACGTTCTCATCGGTCCACGGTATGAAGATGCATCGTAGGTTCCACGACAAGGGCTTTGGCGAGAGGGTCGGTCGCAAGAAGGGTGTCCATCAGACGAACGCTCAGTGCAACACCGAAAAGGCGCGGGCCAAGAAGAGGGATACATGGAATCGCAAGATGGCCGACTCCATGCGTGGCGACGGACTGAACGAGGAGCAGATAGCGCTGTTGCTTGATGCCGAAAAGGTGAGGTCGGCCCTTTCTGGGGCCAAAAGCGTGTCCGGGGCCGCCGAGGGAATTGGTGTAGACCCGAAGTATCTGAGGCGTGCTATGGATCGCTACGGAATAAAGACCGATGGCCTGACGGTTCATGGTTCGATGCTGGGCGATGCCATGAGGAATCCGAAGCCGAAGCGGATCTACCAATGCGACGAGTGCGATGAGTCGTTCCAGTCTCGGCGTGATATGCTCAACCACAGGAAGAGCGAGCACAGAACATGCAGGAAGTGCGGCTTCGTTGCAGACAATGCAGAGGCGCTCAGACGTCATGAAATAGCGGAGAACGGCACGACATGTCCACGATGCGGCCGATTCACGCACAGGCTCATCGGTCTTGAGCGATGCACATCGTGCTACAAGAAAGAGCGGTTGGTCGCAAGGACATGTCCGCAATGCGGATGTGAGATGCATGTCGACATGTCGGCTGGCGAGTCGACCGTCTGCGTCAGATGCAAGAGACGCAACAATTCGATGGATTGCGTCTGCCCCGATTGTGGACGGCAGTTCGTCGGTTCGCATGTCGGTCAGCGATGCCAGTCATGTCAGACCAAAATGAATCGGGACGCGAGACCTCAGGGTGTGTGCGAACGTTGTGGACGCGGTGGTCCTGTTGACCTAATCAAGGATGGGCTGTGCCACTATTGCCGTAACGTCGACGCGGCGAAGAGGGTCTTTCTGGAGCGGTATGGGGTCGATTCTCCTTTCAAGCTCGATTCGTTTCAGGAGAGGTGCCACGACCTATCCGCAAAATCCAGAGCTGTCTCCGCAAAGACTCGAATGGACGATGTGGTTCTTTCGTATGGTGCCAACCCCAAGGTCGTCAACTCAAAGGATGGTCTGTCGAATCCGATTGATACGGTTGACCATCCAACGATAGCCGGTCTTGCTGATGCCGCTGGCGTTCCATACTATATGATGCGTGCAAGAATCGGGCGGTTCGGTTTATACGACCGTGTCGAACACGAGGTGTCGTATCCGCAGTACAGGTGGACCGAGGACATTCGACCGATGACCGAATCGATCACCACCGAGACCCACATCTACGGCGATAACAGGCGGAAATGCGACATCGTAGCCAACGGGAACATAGGTATCGAGATAAACCCGTCAAGCACACACTACTCGCTGTCTGCCAGCGGAGACGGCGGGTGTGACCGCGACTATCACTATCGTCGCTCGCGCGACGCCGAAGCCAACGGCTACGAGGTCATCCATGTGTGGGATTGGATACCGCGTGGCAAGATGCTGTCATTTATCGGGTCGAAGCTGCATAGCGACGAGCATCGGATCAGCGCCAGAAAGTGTGATCTCGTCGTAGTCGATGCCAAGACGGCCAACAGGTTCTACGAGGCCAACCACATTCAGGGTGGTCTTCATTCCGGGCTGAAGGTGAATTACGCGCTGGTTGTGAACGGCGATGAGATAGTCGCAATGTCGAGCTATGGGAAGAGCAGGTTCGACAGGTCGCATCAGTGGGAGTGGCTTCGTTATTGCTCGGCCGATGGATGGCATGTCTATGGCGGCGCTGGCAGAATGCAGAAGGCTTTCGTCGACGAACACTCGCCGAAGTCGGTCGTCACCTATACGGACTATTCGAGGTCGAACGGCGGTATGGACGAGGCCCTCGGCTGGTCGTTCCTCAGATATACCGGCCCGTCGCTCATCTGGTGGAACGGAACCAGGGCCGTGCGAGACAGCTCCCTCCTTCGCGTCGGAGCCGACAGGATACTTGGAACGCATTATGGCCCCCGCGAGGAATGTGGCCTTGACAACCACGGCATCATGATGAACGAGGGGTATCTTGGGATATATGATTGCGGCAGCAAGGTCTATGAACTCCCGATATGATAAAATATCGTTCGTCTGCGTGGAAGGGCATGGCTTGGATGGTCGCATATAGATTCAAGGGACGTGCGGGCTGACCGGAATCACCACCGAACCGTATCGTCCGATGTGTCCGCGGTTCGAGGTCAAGAAAGTGGAGTGGCGGTGAATTTCAGGAACTACTACCAACGATGTTGGCTCGCCGACGACAGCAGGTCGGGGGCGATCTACGACGTCTTCCCGGAGACGCTTGATTCGGAGACCATCGTCGTCACCGTCATCGAGAACGGCATCACCAACGTCATCGGCAGGACCGAATCATATGGTGATGCGTTCTCGCTGTGCGAACGGCACGACGCCTCGACATCATCCGCCAAGTCTGACCTGACCCGGTAGTATGATTGGCCATATGGATCAGGATTGCAGGGAACGCCTGTCGAAGGCGATACGCGCGTACTACGCCGGCGACCAGGAATCGCCGGACTGGATGGATGACGAATCGTATGAGGAGCTTGTGGCCGAATCCGGGATATCCGGCTTCGACCTTGAGGAACTGAAGCGTTCGTCGGTGACGCTGGTGGACAAGATCAGGCACAAGTGGCCGATGGGCACGCTCGACAAGATTCACGACATGTCCGAGCTCCCCGATGCCACGGGGTACAGGGTGTTCGAGCTCAAGTACGACGGATGCTCCATCGAGGTCCACTTCGATGCGAACGGCGTCATGGACTACGCATGCACCCGTGGCGACTACACCTACGGCGAGAACAGGACCGAGCTCGCACGGTGCCTGATGTCCTACGGGATCATAGACCCGGACCTCTCCGTCTACCATGAATGCTCGGTGCGCGGAGAGCTGCTCGTGTCCAACGACGACTGGCCGGCGCTCTCCGACACCTACTCCAACCAGAGGAACGCGGCGGCCGGGATAGCCAACCGGGACGACCTGTCGCTTGCGAGGTTCCTCACGTTCGTCCCATACGACGTCGTCAGCGACGCCGACGGGACCGTGTCCATGGTCGGAGCGGCCTTCGATGCCGGCACCCCTCCGGTCTTCGGCGACATGGAGTCGGCAACCGATGCGTTCGAGCACGCCGATGTGCCGGTGGATGGCGTCGTCGTCAAGGACTATGAGGACGGTTCCTGCACGAGACAGACGTCGGCGGTCGCATACAAGTTCTCGGACAGGACGTATGAGACCAAGCTGGTGGACGTCGTGTGGCAGCGCGGAAGGACCGGCAAGCTCACTCCGATAGCCGTCTTCTCCCCGGTGTTCATCGACGCCGAGGTGTCCCGTGCGTCCCTCGGTTCGTATCGCAGGTTCGAGGAGCTTAATCTCCACGTCGGCGACGTCATATCGGTTCGCAGGGCCAATCAGGTCATCCCATACGTCGAGTCGAACGCCGGTGGGGGCGGCGCTGCCATTCATGCACCGTCTTGGTGGAACGGCGAGCGGACATACGTCGATGGCGCGAACCTGTTCGTCAAGGTGGACACCCGCTGGATGGATCGGCTGCTGTCGCAGGTGAACACGCTGGCCGGCAAGGGCGTGTCGGACGCCTTCGTCAACGATGTGGTGAACGCCTACGGGGTCACGACGCTCTGCGAGCTGTACGCCACGGTGATGGACGACTCGTTCTCCATCCCCGGATACGCCGAGAAGCGCAAGGCCAAGGTGAGGGGCGCGCTGTCCGAGATATCCAGGTGTTCGTTGCAGGACTTCATCACGGCGATGGCGATAGACCATCTGGGTCCGAAGACCGTGGACAAGATCGTCGACAAGGCGTCGTTCCTCGCGGACGAGAGCAACTGCTCGGCGGCCGAGTACATCACGAGGCTCGGCTCCCCATACGAGTTCGCCTACGCCATATCGGGCATGGGCGAGGTGGCCTCAAAATCGTTCGCCGACGCGCATTCCGACATCGTGGAGCAGCTCAACGAGTTCCGCAGGACGTTCGGAGAGTATCCGGGCGCGACCAGAACGACCGAATCAGGGGCGAAGGTCGTCGTGACCGGCAGGTTCGACGGGCTGACGAGACGCGACGTCGAGGATGAGCTGACGGCCAACGGGTTCTCCATATCCGACAGGGTTTCCCCATCCACGAGGTTCCTGTTCGCCGGGAAGGGCGGGGGATCGAAGCGCGACGCCGCCAAGTCGCTCGGGGTGACCATCATCGAGACCGACGGCGACCTCAACTCCGGACTCAATCTCATAAAGGAATCCGAAAGAAAGGGTGCGTGATGACGCAGACGACAACGGAAAGCGGACTCATTCTGCCGTTCGGCGACCAGAACCAGCCGAGACCGACGCATGACGGCGTGGACGTCCTCCCGTCCGAGGAGGAGGCCATCTACAGGTGCATCCTCGACGAGAGGGGCAGCTTGCAGTGCCATGAGGAGTTCTCGGCGGTCGACGACGTGGACTCCCTCATGAAGGCCGTCAGGGGGTTCGCGTCAAGGCTCGTCCAGCGCATATCGGAGGCCGGGTTCGTGGCCGTCGTGTCCACCGACCTGACCGACCCCGACAACTTCGACATGTACGACGGCATGGGCGACACCAGAATCGAGTGGCATCCCAAGGTGGATATCGTTGCCCGCACGTCGAAGGTCGCCGAGATCGACGAGGAGAAGCGCGGATACGAGGTTCGTCACGGCCTTGCGGACGGCAGGGTGGGCCGTCTCCGCAACGGGAACGAATGGGACGACGAACCCGACGCGAAGAAGCTTCTCTGACGGCGACACGCCGACGATGTGCGTCGTTGGTTCTGTTATGCGTATAGTGGTTCCGACCGGTCGGCCAATGCCTCTGGTCGGACATTCGTATTCGGAAATGGTGGTCGGACATGGGATTCGTCGCGAAGAAATCCAAGTATTCGGGGATGTCGGGCAGCTCGCGGTCCACGCATCGCGGGCCGAAGACGATAAAGCCCACCGGGATGTATGATTCGGTTGACGTCGCCAGCCTGTCGTCGAAGTACCGTTCGATGTTCGAGGCGACGTCAGGTGCGCTCTCGCTTGTCCGCGAGACCGAGAGGGCGGTTCTTCTCAGCGACGGCTCGTCCACGTCATGGGTCCCCAAGTCGTCGATAGACCCATCCCGTTCGATAGACCGTGACGCCGTGGTGGAGGACGTCCGCGAACTCATCGGCAGGCTGAAGATTCCGATGCTGCACGCCGACGACGGCGAATACGACGACGTTCTGCGGCTTCCCCTCATGGCCCACCAGAAGGACGTCATCAAGACGCTTGAGGGCAAGCCACGGGTCGCCATGTTCGCCGACATGGGAACCGGCAAGACACCGATGTCGCTCGCCCGCATGGTCCTGTTCGATGACGGTCTCCCCAACCTCATCATCTGCGGAAAGTCGCTCATGGCCCAGTGGAGGAGCGAGATAGACAAGTTCTGCCCTTGGATGCAGGACAGGATTCACATCATCAACTACGACATGATCTTCCGCAAGAGCGCCGAGAAGTTCCTGTCGCAGTTCAAGCCGGGGCGGTTCAACCTGACCCTTGAGGAGGTCGGCTGCCTCGGAAACGAGGAGGCCAAGCGCACCAGGAAGTGCATGGAACTCGCCTCGCAGTGCAGGAACCTCCAGATGCTCACCGGATCATTCTTCGGCGGCAGGTTCGAGAAGTTCTATCCGTGCGCGGTCATGCAGGGCTACGAGGGGTCGCGCATGGATTACGAGGACAGGTTCTGCATCAAGGTCAAGCAACAGAAGCGCGTCGGGTACGGACGGCACATGCGGATTGTCGACGACTGGAGAATCGTCGACTACAAGAACATCCCGGAACTCATCATGGAGACCGCCGAACGCGGTGCCGTGTTCCTGCGCACCGAGGATTGCGTCGACCTTCCCGAGGAGAACAGGTTCGTCGTCACGCTTGGATCGACCGACGAGGCGAGGTCGGCGTCCGACCGCATCATGGCGGATTCTAGGTCCGGTGTCGCCCCATCGCAGGGCGATCTTGTGGCCGTGAAGAGGGAGAACGACCTCGCGCACAATCAGGAGAAGATGGACTACGTGCGTGAGGCCATATCAAGCTCCGACGACAGGTGGTGCGTCTTCTATCAGTACAACGGCGAGAGGGACGCGCTGCGGTCCATGCTGTCGTCGCTCGGGCGTCCGGTGTCCGAGGTGTCAGGTTCCGTCAAGGACCTGTCCGCCTATGAGAAGTATGATAATTCGGTCACCATCATCCAGATAGTGGCAGGTGCCACGGGAATCAACCTTCAGAAGTGCAACCGCTCGATATTCACCATGCCGTTCAACGCCGACCAGCAGCTCCAGGCCGAGCGCAGGACGAGGAGGATAGGTCAGACACGCCCGTGCTTCTACTACATCCTGTCCACGGATTCGAGGTATGATGAGTCCAGACTGAGGGACATCGAGAGCAAGCGCGAGGCCGTGAACTCGATAGGCTGAAAGGACGACGGACAGTATGACCAACAGGTATGTTCCACTCCACTGCCATAGCCATTACTCGCTGCTGGACGGATACCAAACCGTTCCGGAATACGCGAGGTATCTGACGGAGAACGGATACAGGGCCGGCGGGCTGACCGACCACGGTGTCGTGTCCGGTCTTGAGGAGTTCGACTATGAGCTTCGCAGGCTCGGTGATGTCAAGCCGGTTCTCGGCATAGAGGCGTATCTGACCGACGATGTCACCAACATCATGACGAACCGCCCGATTCTTGATTCGGCCGGCAGACCCAAGGTCGATAAGAAGACCGGCGAGCCGATGTTCGAGAAGCAGAGGCCGAAGGATTTCAATCACGGATGCATGTGGGCTGAGAACGACAGGGGTCTTGAGAACCTGTTCACGCTGTCCACGCTCTCGTATGAGAGGGGCTTCTACCGTAAGCCCAGAATAGACCTCCCGATGATGCGGGATCATCACGATGGTCTTTTCGTGTCGGACGGATGCCTTCTGTCCCAGGTCGCAAGAGCCGCCGTCGATGCGATTGGGGCGAACGATGACAGGTCGCGCCAGACCGCCATCGACAAGGCATATGACTGGATCGAATCGCTGGTCGACATCTTCGGACGCGACCATGTCCTCATAGAGCTGCATACATGGCAGTTCACCAATCCAGGAGATGACGAGAAGTCTCTTGAGCTGAACCGCCAGATGCGGGCGGCCAACCATCTGAAGCTCCAGCTTGCCAGGGACCTCGGGCTCATGACCATAGCGGTCAACGACGCCCATTACGGCCATCGTGAGGACTATGAATGGCACGAGCTCGAATGGTCCACCACCACGAAGAAGGGTGAGGATTACAACGACGACAAGACCGACGGAAGAGGCGAGACCGCCGCGTGGGTGATGAACGACGACGAGGTGCGCTACTGGCTCGGGAGGCATGGTCTCCCGGAGGACGCGATAGAGGAATCCATCGAGAACACGTCCAGAATAGCCGATGCGTGCAACGCCCACATCAACCGCTCGCTCAATCCTCCGAGGTTCCTCGACACGAGGGAGGAGGACGAGGAGCTGTTTGACAGGACCATCGCCGACGGCTTCAAGGAGCTTGTTCCGAAGAAGAAGGCCGGCGAGTACATGGATAGGCTCAACCGCGAGGTCGAGCTGGTCAAGAAGTGCGACCTGACAGGCTATTTCAACACCGTCGCCGACTACTCGAACTTCGTCCGCGCCGAGGACCCCGATGGCGAGACGTATGGCATCGAGGGCAAGCACGCATCTTTATTAGGGCCAGGACGCGGATGTTTCCTCCCCGGCAATCTCGTGTCAACGTTTAAGCGCGGATTTCCCCATCGCAACCTTTGGCCGGATACAGGTTACGAGTTCGACGAGCCGCTGAAGCGCATCGAGGACATCAAGGTCGGGCAGAAGGTGCTGACGCACGATTGCACGTTCCACGAGGTTCTTGAGAAGTACGAGTACGATGTGCATGACGAGGACTGCGTTGAGCTCACGCTCAGCAACGGTCACGTCATCAGGTGCACCGCGGATCACTGCATATTCCGTCAGGACGATGGATTCGTTCGCGCCGACGAGCTGCATGAAGGCGACGTGCTTGAGGGGTCGTACCGTCCGAAGGAGACTGTTGACGTGGTGTGTGCCGATTGCGGACACCGCCAGAAGCTCCCGTTCATCAAGTGGAAGAGCGACATGACGACTTCTTCGGTTGTCCGTGATAGAGGAGTGTTCATCTGCGCACACTGCCGCAACAAGAGGAACAGTGACTACTACAAACCCATCACATCGAAGCTCGGTGCCATCGCCGCTGCATCTCCGGAGTCGCGTCTCAAGAACTCGGAATCGGTGAAGAGGTTCTGGGAGACCCATCCAGACGTCAAGGACGCTGTGGCCAAAAAGACGGTTGAGCGCTACAAGAACCCAGTCAACCGTATGCTCACCGCTGAGGCGACATCAAAGGGATTGTCGATGCTTGGCGAGGAGCAGTATATGAGGATGTCCCTGTCCAATGGGTACAAGACAGGCATCTTCTACTCGCAGAAGATGGGGAGGAACATTTTCTTTGCGTCGTCATACGAGTTGAAGGCAATCCACATCTTCGAGACCGACTCTAACGTCGTGAGCTACGACAGGTGCAAGTCCGATGACGGGGACCACCTTCTCTACATCAGATATGGGTATGCGCGACGGTACAATCCCGACTTCGACGTCCGTTATTCGGATGGAACGAGGAAGATAATCGAGGTGAAGGCCGATTGGCGTCGTAACGACCCGGTGACTCTGGCGAAGGCCGACGCGGCCCGTGCATACTGCGACGCAATCGGTGCCGAGTATGAAATCTGGGGAAGACACGAGCTTGAGGTGGCCAACGACTGGCAGCACATTCCGACCACCGTCACGTCGGTTCGCCACTTCAAGTACACGGGCAAGGTCTACGATCTCCATGTCGAGGGGGTGCACAACTACACGGTCGGCCGCGTCACGGTACACAATTCGGCTGGTGGAAGTCTTGTCTGCTATCTCATGCACATCACCAACCTCGACCCGATCAAGTTCGGACTGATCTTCGAGAGGTTCCTGACTGCCGGACGTGTCATCAGCACGGTGCATGTCGCGTTCGACGACGGCACGGAGAAATCGTATGACCCGTCAGACATGGTTGAGCTTTCGGACGGCACGAGCGAGGAGTCATGGCATCTTCTCGACGAGGCCGGACTTGAGACCAAAGACGGTGTTGTCGATCATACGTGGTTCGATTTCCATGACTGCCCCGACATCGACCTTGACTTCACCGCCGAGGTCATCCCGTTGCTCAACGCCTACTTGAAGAAGCGTTACGGCGAGGAGAACTTCTGCCACATCGGGACGTTCCAGGAGCTCAAGCTGGCGTCGGCGATCAAGGACATCGCAAGGGTCGACGGCATATCGCCGCAGGAGGCCATGGGATACGTCAGGGAGCTTGAGGCGTCCGGCTGGCCGATGAACGACTCCACCCTGTCACACACGTTCGATGAACTGTGGCAGTGCATCGCATTGAGCGCCGACCTCATGGACCTCGGCAGGGATTTCTGGGAGCGCGTCTGGCAGTGGTGCGGTCGCTACCGTTCCGAGGGAATCCACGCATCGGGCTACGTCATCTCGAAGGCGTCCCTTATGGGTCGCGTCCCGCTTCGCATCAAGAAGGGCGAGGACCTTTACACGTCGCAGTGGGACTACGACTCGATAGTCCGTTGCGGATTCATCAAGTTCGACATCCTGAAGCTCAGCTCGCTGGATACCATCACCGACGTGTACAGGCTCACGCACGACGGCGAGCTTGACGTGCAGGAGGCGTATCGTGAGATGCGCGACGAGAGGTTGCTTCGTGGCAAGGCCCTGTGGGGTCCGACATGGGGCGGCGACACGCTTGGCATCTTCCAGATGGACACCAAGCTCGGTACGACCACGGCCATGAACGCGCGCATCAATTCGCTCCGCGACGCCGGCATGCTGTCCGCAGCCGACCGCCCAGGACTCGTGCGTTCCGGCCTCATCGACGAGTTCTACAAGGTGAGGCTGGGTCAGGAGCCGGTGAACCACTATCACCCGCTCATCGACGACATCCTGGAGGAGACCGACGGGTTCATCCTCTATCAGGAGCAGATCATGAGCATCTATCAGCGCATGTGCGGCATGACGATGGGTGAGGCAGACAACGTCCGCAAAATCTTCTCCAAGAAGAAGCTCGACAAGGTCGAGGAGATGAGGAACCTGCTCCGCGATTCGTGCCTGTCAAGCCGGGAGTTCGTGAGACTCACCCCGGACAAATACCGCAACGTCGAGGAGTGCTTCGACGACATCTGGAGGGGTCTTTCCAGAACCGCCGAGTACAGCTTCAACAAGTCCCACGCGACATCCTACGGACAGATCACGGCGATTGAGGAACTCTACAAGGTCAACTTCCCCGCCGAGTTCATCACGGCGTCGCTGAACACCGACCCGTCGGACACCAGATTCATCTCGTGGGCCAGGGCTCATGGAATCAGGGTGGCACCGCCGAACGTCAATCTTTCCGGTTCGCGATACGAGCTGAGGGACGGCGTCATCTACATGCCCATCCACTCCATCAAGGGGATAGGACCCGCTGCGGTCAAGGAGATATTCGCGGGAGCGCCATACTCGTCGTTCGACGACTACCTTGAGCGCACGTCCGGTCGTGGTGGGCGGAAGAAGGATGTCATGACCTCGCTCATCTCCATCGGTGCGTTCGACGGCGTCGATCCGCGAGACCGGTTCGAGCTCATGTGCATCTGGAAGACCATGCGCAAGGAGGAACCGCCGAAGCGCAACACATGGAAGTCCGCAAGGGTCCGTGGAAGAATCGAGGAACGCCTGATCGGCGTGTCGTTGTCGTATGACCCCGTCCTCGACAACCGTGAGATGCTTGAGTCGCTCGGCCCGCAGAGCCTTCCGGATGTCATGCAGACCGGTGTCGGTGGATTCGTGAGCGTCGCCGGTGAGATCACCGAGATTCGCAGGCACCAGGCGAAGACCGGTGAGATGGCGTGGGTGAAGATACGCTTGGTGTCCCATGACGATGTGGAGGTGACCGTTTTCCCGTCCAAGTGGAGCGATATGAAGGACCTGTTGCAGTCTCACGACCTCGTGTCGGTGAGATGCAAAAGGACGGACGACTACAACGGCAAGATGTCGCTCATAGCCATGAGCGTCAGGAACATGTCCCTTGAGGACAAGGGGGTTGTGAAATGACCAAGGCCAGGGTGTTGGCGTTCGACGGCAACTATGTCATCATGAGGTCGTGGAACGCATTCTCGCAGCTTTCGACCGAGGATGGCCGTCCATCCGGCGCGTTGTACGGATACATCTCGTCATACAGGAGGTTCCTTGAGAAGTACCGTCCGAAGTACCTCATCCCGCTCTTCGACTACGGAAGGTCGTCGTATCGCACGTCAATCGACGCGAGCTACAAGTGCGACCGTGGGGCGAAGCCGGACGAGCTCATCGCCCAGATGGATGCATGCAGGGAGTTCGTCCGTCTGATCGGCGGAAAGCCGTATGTCGAGAGGAACGTGGAAGCCGACGATCTGGCCGCGAAGATAGCCAAGGAGTATGCTGGCGGCGACTACAGCGTTCTTCTGTTGTCGGCGGACCACGACTGGCAGCAGCTTGTGGGCGACAACGTCACGTTCCTCCGCCCGAGGGGACATGGCGACGGCGAGGACGTCATAACCTACGGCAAGGCCGAGGAGCGTCTTGGGTGGCCACCCGAGCGGTGGGCCGAGGTCGCCGCCATCATGGGTGACCCCGGAGATCACGTCATCGGAATCAAGGGGTATGGATGGAAGAAGTCGCTCAAGACGGTGTCCGAGCATGGCGACCTGTGGACTGCGGTCGAGGAGGACCCGAAACTGAAGCCCCATGCATCCACCATCCTGAGGAACTACAGCCTCGTGAAGCTGACCGGCGACGTTCCGAGCGAACCGGTCCCCCTTGAGCAGAACAGGGTCAAACGGCTCGATGCGTCGAAGCGCAACTCCGAGCTTGTGGAATTCTTGGAGTCGTGGGGCATGGAGTCCTTTGCCGAGATGGTGATGTCGAATGAGTTCATCTGACGAAGGTGGCAAGCGGCCGGTCGATGTCCTTGAGTCCTATGGACTGCCGCTTGGTGTCAGATGGTATCGGTGGAACGGCGACGAACACGTCTGCGATGTCTGCGGTCTCATCTTCGACGATATCCAGAAGCTCTCGGTGCATCGAAGGTATCACTTCGCGTATACGATATCCGGAGTGGATCAGGGTACGAACTTCGACGACCTTGTGTCCGGCGTGATGATGATGTGGAACGAGTTCCGCTCCGAGCATCCGTTGCCGGTCGTCGTCCCGCTGTTCGGTGACGTCAACGTCCGTGGAAGGACGAGGGGCGTCATCGACCGATCCGGTTCGTATATGCCGCTGTACTACGAGGACAGGATTCTCGACGAGTCGACGTCGGTTCGCTATGGGGCCATCGTGTTCCCTGATATGTGGATGAGGCTTGACATCGACGGCAAGTGCGCCTCCTTGGCACATACGGCGGCGCATATCGAGAACGCCACGACGCAGCATGTGCATGACATATCGTTCTCCGGCAACGGGTGGCATAACCGTCTCTTCATGAGAACCGCATGCACATACGACCTCTATGTGTCCAACGTCCCCGGTCGCGGATACGCCATGACCATCATCAACGACACGTTCCGTGAACGGCACGCCGACGCCATGAAGCGTATGGGCAGGTTCAGGCCGTTCTCGGACATCGGCGGAAGGCGCGTCGGGTATTGCGGACTATGAGTGCCGGAGTCCTGGAGTCAACGTATCATAGGAACCATGAACGTAATGACACTGGACATCGAGACCACCGGACTCGACTACATGCACGACGACATCATCGAGGTCGCCATCCACGGCGATATCGGAACCGCCGACATCTACATCCAGTCCGATGTGGACAGCGCTCCTGAAGCGCTTGAGAGACATCATCTGACCAAGGACTTTCTGGCAGACCATAAGAAATACGACACAAGAAAATCGGCCCTTGAGGTGGTCGCGTCAATCATCTCCGACCCGGAGTCCCATATCGTCGCCCACAATGCGAAGTTCGTCTTCACGATGCTGATGTGCAATATGATACGCGAAGATGTGGGTTCCGACCTGCTTGACGCCATGTCGAACGTCGTTCCCCTTGACACGATGGTCATGGATGTCATGCTCAATCCGAACGCCCGTGGAAGGTCGCGCTCGCTCCCGTCGCTCTGCAAGCTGTATGGCACCGACATTCGTCCGAACGGGTCGGCCAAGAGGGATGCGAAGTGCATCGCGGAGATCGCCGATGCCCAGATCGGACTGCTCGTCCGCGACAACGAGAACGTGTCTGACGCCCACATCGACTCGCTGTCCGAGCTGGTGGCCAAGAGGGCCGAGGAGCAGCAGTTCGACAGAAACCTGTGGCTTGAGGCGCATGGTCGTGACGAGGAGCCGACTGGATATCCGTACTTGTGGAGGTACACTGAGGAGCTGTCCTTGGATTTCTGACACGCGGATTTTGCGTTTTCCGCAGACCGATGTACACTGAATACATGCTCGGTTTTACAGCCGGACTACCTATCTAGACTGCATGAGGGTCGTGTGAGGTTTTCGCTGTTTTCCTCACACGAGCCTCATGGCTCAATCCACGGTCTGGAGGACGATGCGCTTGGTGCGCGTCACCGGGTTCGATTCCCGGTCTGGAACGGCAGGCTCGGTGTCTGTTCCGCGCTAGTCCGACGATGAGCGAGGCGAGTCGTCGGATGCGGTTCAGGCGGCCATTACCGTGGTCGAGTCCGCTCCGGAACGGTAATTCGCGGGAGCGGGTGCGTGCATAGCGGCGCGCGCACATGAACAGTGCGGAGGCACAGATAAAAGCTCACGCCGCGTCCATGCGACGGATCGGGTTGTGTGGACGCGGAGCGCCGCATGTGCTCGGGCACGGAGGTGTTTTCTCACCTCTTTTCCGCCTCCGTGCTTGGGCGACGGGGTATTGGCGCAGTTGGTAGCGCATCTGCTTTGCAAGCAGAGGGTCGCCGGTTCGAGTCCGGCATGCTCCACGATGCCGACGTCCGTGGTCTTCTCGTCATGGCCACGGATGGTCGGCGCGACGCCGGACGTGGTGTGCTTCCTCCTTTCGGTCATGGGTTCTGACATCGTCCGGTTGGCCCGCCTAGCTCAGATGGCCAGAGCGGCCGCCTTGTAAGCGGCAGGTCGTCGGTTCGATCCCGACGGCGGGCTCATGCGTCCGTGGTGTCAATGGTCAGCACTTCTGCCTTCCACGCAGACGGAGCCGGTTCGAGTCCGGTCGGACGCTCGGTGGCGCGCCAATGTCAATGTTGACGGCGTTTCTGTCCACGGGATGGTGTTTAATCATAGTGACGGTTCCGATAACGGAACCGTAGGCACGAAAGGCGATGTCCCGCATGTATTCGGCGGGACGATGCACGAATTGCCTATGACGAACACTGAAAGGTATATGAGATGGCAACATCAAGCAAGTACGCGGACGCGGCCAAGCGCTATGACGAGCGCACCAAGTTCTCCGGCGTCTCCGACAAGACGCTCAAGTTCATCACCAACACCAAGAAGGAGCCGAAGATTTACATCCAGCTCCTTTCCGAAGGGCTTCTCGCCGTTCCGATGCACAACTTCGTTGAGGTGAAGGGCGGCGACGGCAACACCCACAAGATGTCGTTCGTCTGCCAGTCGCTCATCGACCGCCCCTGCTACATCTGCGACAACGGCCTTGCCGTCGACCAGTACAACAAGGACGGCAAGCCCCGCAAGCGCATGGTCGGACTGGCCATCCAGTTCGAGAAGTCCGGCAAGAAGTACACGCCGATTCGTGAGGACATCGTCGTCACGCCGGAGACCGGCAAGCGGATCGCCAAGAAGTATCCCGACCTCTCGCCGAAGATCGACGAGGATCGCTACACGTTCACCGACATGCCGAAGGTGGGCATTCTCGACACCAACAAGTCCGTCGACGACGGCCTCGCGCTCATCATGACCGAGACCGGTTCCGTGAACGACTGCATCTTCCTCATCGCAAGGACCGGCGAGGGGCTTCAGACCTCGTACTCGGCCCAGCGTCTGAGCGATTCCCCCATCGACTTCGATGAGGAGGATGACGAGCTCACCCAGGAGGTGATGGCCTCCATCGAGATGTCCATGAGCGTCGACGACTACATCGACGCCTACATCTCGGAGGATCGTCTCAAGTCCGCGTTCGGGCTTGACTCCGACGGCCCGTCCAAGAGCCGCCGTTCGTCGGATCGTGATGACGAGGATGAGGACGTCGATGACGAGGACGTCGATCCTGACGACGATGACGACGACGATGACGACGTCGACATGGATGCGATGTTCGCCAAGTCGTACCGTCGCGGACGTCGTCACGATTCATGAACGGAATCGTGGGCTAGGTTCTCATTCATGTAGATAAACGGGCCGGTCATGGTGGTGGCCGGCCCCATTCGCCATCAGCTTTCGGAAGGAGAAACGCCTTGGCTACGGCTCTTGACAAGATAAAGGCCAAATTGCAGGGCAGGTACGGCGATCTGTCGGTGATGACGCCGAGCGACATGGTGGACAAGGGTGTCGTCAGCTCCGGCTCACTCGCCATCGATTACATGGTCAGCTCCAAGCGCGGATTCGGAATACCGCGCAACATCGTCGTCGAGATCGGCGGCAAGCCCGGATGCGGAAAATCCACACTCGCCATGAACATCATCTCCAACGTCCTCGACTTGGAGTTCGAGCGCGCCAAGATGTACGTCCGCCTTGAGAAGTCCGTGAAGACGGGCGCGGCGTCAGCCGACGACATGGAGCGGTTCAAGGCGGCTTGGGACAGGCAGTCGGACGACCTCCATGTATTCGACGACGACTCGACCAACATGCTGCTTGATGAGGTTGAACTGTCCGATTCGGAGATCGACCACGCCATCGACGACGTCATGAGGAACGCGCTTTACTGCGATATCGAGGGCAGATTCGACCAGCATTGGGCCGCGAACTTCATCGACCACAGATGGCTTGAGCGCAAGTTGCTCGTGACGTGGCCCGACACCATCGAGAACGCGACGACGATGTATGTTGACGCGCTTCGCACCGGAACGTTCGCCGTCGCGGTCATTGACTCCATCGGCGGTGCCCCGACCGTCAAGACGTTCGACAAGGAGGCGGAGAAGGCGTCGGTCGGCGGCAACGCGGTGGGTGTGACGGCGTTCGCCAAGTATGCCCAGAACATGTCGAACAAGTTCACCTGCCTTACCATCGGACTCCAGCAGGTTCGCGCCGACATGGAGGGCTTCAGGCGCTACATCACTCCTGGTGGCGAGGGGTGGAAGCACGCATGCTCGTTGCGTATCGAGCTTCGTCGCTCGAACAAGGAGGTCGTCTACGACGATGACCCCGGCGCTCCCGAGACCCAGGTCGTATGCGGTTTCAAGGTCCATGCTCGTCTTCACAAGAACTCGGTTGGTCTTTCCGGCAGGGAGGTCGCCCCGTGGTTCTACACCATGCCCTGCAAGTACGGAGACCCCGGATTCGACAGGTTGCAGGACGTCGTGAATCTGGCGACGCTGTCCGGTGTGCTGGAGAAGGGGGCGTCTGGGACCTACCGCAGCGACATCCTCCCCGATGGAAGGATTCGCGGCTACGACCGACTCATCCAGTACCTCCGTGACAACGAGGACGTGTACAACTCGCTCCGTTCCCAGATGGAGGACAGGTTGCTTCACGGTGGCGTGGAGGGGTACGTCTCGACGTTCGACGATTCCGAGCTCGATGATTAGTAGACGGAATTTGTGTTTTTGCGGATGTTGAGCTATCGTTGTGGGTTGGACTATGTGAAGGGAGCGCGTGTATGATTGATGGACCCGATTGGAGGAGAGCTGAACGGGAGATCAACGACGCGCTCTCCGTCGATGCCACGATAGCGTCCGGAAGCACACCGTTCGACAAGGGCGACGGAACGACGCGGACGCACCCGTCGGACGACAGCAGATTCCAGCTTCAGGTCGACGAGAAAAGCACGAGACACCGCTCCTACGCCATCAACCTCGATTACATGGAGGAGTGCGTCCATCGTGCTGCGACCGAGGGGAAGGTCTTTCTTCTGCCGGTCAGGTTCCAGCCGGACATGGACACGGATACGGTGTATGACTACATCGTTCTGCGTCTTGAGGATTTCAGGTTCATGCTCGGATTCGACCAGCTCGCATCCTATCGCAGGAACGCGGAGGAATCGAGGGTCCGGAGGGAGCGCTTCCACAAGGCGGTGTCGAAGAGCCTGTCCGCGTTGGATTCCCTGTGTTCGGCCGACAACATCAAGCCGGATCAGAAGAATGTCATATTCAAGGCGATCGATGCCATCGACGATGCCCTCGCGGAGTCGTGATGCCCAATGTCCAATCCGCCGTCCAGCTCGTTGGAGCTTGTATCGAGCGTCGCCAGACGCAGGAGTCTTTCGCCATCTGAGGACACCTGTATAATCTGCGACCTCCCTACGAGGGACAGGCGCGACATCGAGGAGATGATGGCGTGCGGCGTGTCGGAGGGAACCGTCGAAAGGGCCGTCGCCGCGAAGACCGGCGTCACATTGGACGCCAAGACCATATCGCAGCATCTTGAGCATCTGCCGGCCAGATACTTCACCTATCGGGAGATTTTGCAGGAGGCGGCGAAGGAGAGCGGCGTCTCGCTCGACTCATCGGATTCGGTGACTCCCATGGGCTATCTCAAGTCCGTGCTGAGCGACGCCATGCACACACTCGTAACGAATCCGAACACCACCAATCAGGCGACCGGCATCATGGCGGCAAAGACCCTGATGGATGCCGAGGCGAACCGCGAGGCCAACCAGGACGTCGTCAGGTGGGTGTCCGCGTTCAGGTCGCTTCTGGACGCCGTCAAGGTGGTGTGCACCCCGGACCAGCTGCGCCGCATTACAGAGATGACGAAGGATGGCTTGCAATGAACTCAGCCAGGTTGAGATATGCCGAATTTCTGGAGGACGGCGGCGTGACGCCATGCCAACTGATGCCATCCTCGGCGTTCATGCACAGGATCAGACCCCACATGCCACTTGACGAGGTCAATGATTCGCTTGCCGCGGCCGATGCATGCGCCGCGTGTCCGGTCAGGGGCATATGCGAGGAGATGGGCAGGGATGAGCCGTTCGGCGTGTGGGGCGGCATATCGCGGAGCGACAGGACGTTCAGGAGAAACCTCATTGAGGACGACATGCCGGCCTCATAGCCCGTTGGTGGCGTATGCGGATGTCGGAGTCGAAGGTTCCGTCATGATACCGTCCCACGTCATCGCACGGCATTGGGCCACGGTGATGAATCCACTCGGTATCGGCGTCTCCGTGGATGCCATGACGGAAGCCCCAATCGAAGATGTCTCCGTCGTCATGATGCGCGTTCCGTCCGGATCGTTCGATGGCGGTGCAGTGGCCCGAGTGTCCGAACGATATCATGGGACGCCGTTGGTCTGCATCGTTGATTCATCCGTGGTGCTGGGCGACCTCCCCGACCTCGCTTCGTTGCCGGACGGCTCATCGATCATCTCATGCGGCCCGGTGATGGCGGCCCGCGACTCGGTAAGGGTTGTGGACATGGGTGCGGCCATAGCCTCATACGTGTTTCCGTCAGGACGCAACCCGACAAAGAGGGTGAGGAAGCCGAACGGCATATCGGTGGTGGACCTTCTCGGCCAGATGACGCAGGACTTCGCCGAACGTCTTTCCGAATGGAGTCCCCTGTTCGACATCACCGTGTTCTCGCGGTCCGGGCTGTCGATACCTGGATGCACGACGGTATCGTCGGTCGACGGCGACGAGATGCCGCTGGACATGTACTTCATCCCGGTGCCGTCGTATCTCGGTAGGCCGTCGTTGGCCGATGTCATCTGCGGCACGAGGTGCGCGTCCACCATGATGACGCCACCCTATCTGGATTTTTCATATGGCGTCAGGGTGTCGGGGGCGTTCGACGTCATGGATGCGATGGAGCGTGATGATGGTCGGGCGCGCTCGATCCAGCACATGGCGGCGTCTAATCTCAGGTCGTCGTCCGCTTCGAGGTTCAGGAGGGAGCTCATGAACTCGGTCGGGTTCGCGATATCGGAGACACGCCGCGTCGACCCGATTACCGGCTGGTGAGGTGATGGTGTATGGTGAGAACCATGCATGTCAATGTTCCGGAGTGGATGAATCAGGAAAGCCTTAGGCACGTCTATCTGAGCGATGACAAGGCCAGACTCGTGTATGCGGAGTACCCCGAGGCCAAGGGGAGGGGCTGGTGCCCATCGTGCGATGGCGGTGACGACGATTGCGACCACGAGCTTCAGAGGCAGCTTTTCAAGCACTTCGCCGCCGCCGGGATAGGGCAGACGTACATGCGTATCGGGTGGGACGACTACGACGCCGCTGATGACGTCGCGGACATGTGCTCGTCGTACCTGTCGGATGTCAGGTCGTATATGGGCAATGGCATAGGAATGTGTCTGCTGGGCTCCAACGGCATCGGAAAGACCACGGCCGTGTCGCTGATGTGCAAGTCCCTTGTGGTTGCCGGGTACTCGGTGTTCTTCACGACGTACCAGAAGCTGGTGTCGATGCTTGGCGATACGTTCTACGATGCGGAGGCCAAGAAGGTCTACAACGACCTGATACTCAGGTCCTCGTTCCTGGCCATCGACGACATAGGCAAGGAGTTCTCGAACAGGCTCACGCAGAACGCCATCGACAACGTACTCAGGGAGCGCGTACAGGCTTCGCGTCCGACGTTCATCACGTCGAACATGACCAAGAGGGAGATGTTCCACGAATACGGCAGGGCGTCGTTCTCGCTCATAGTCGAGGGGTCGGTGATATTCGAGATGGACGGGACGTCGGACGTGAGGTCCATCGTCAGGGACAAACGGCTTGACATGGCCAGAAGCGGTATCGTGCCGAAGATTTCACTGTGACACTGGACGGAAAGGGGTGGACATTGAGACAGTCAGACCTTGAGGGCAAGGCCGTCGCCCTGCTCACCGATGTGGATTCGCTGTCGAAGCTCTATTCCCTGGGTCTGAGGGGTGTGCACTTCCAGCGCCTCGAAACCAAGGAGGCATTCGAGTTCGCAGTCGACTATTGGCGGCAGTCCGGATTCAGGGCGGCACCGACGGTGGAGGCCATCGAGTCGAAGGTCAAGAGCATCGTCGTCGGTGAGCCGGACGAATCGGCGGCATACGTCGCGCAGGAGATGAAGAGGGCGTACACGTCCCGTCTGGCCTCTTCGGCCATACTGGATGCGACGGACACCATGAAGGACGACCCCGTCGGTACGGTGCAACGGCTGTCCGATACGCTGTGGGGCATCAAGAGGAGGACGCGGGAGCGCCGCAACCAGTCGAACATGATCGACTCCATAGACGACCGCCGCAGAAGATACGCCGAAAGGGCGAAGGCGGCCGAGGACGGAGTCATAGGAGAATCGCTCGGATTCGATGAGGTGGACGACCTGACGGGTGGAATCAGACCGGGCGAGCTCGTTACGTTGGTCGCAGGGCCGAAGGTCGGCAAGACCTGGATGATGCTTCAGGTGGCGAGGAAATGCATCGAAAGGGGTCACACATGCATTGTCTTCACGCTTGAGATGGATGTCCCGCAGATCGAGGACAGGTTCGACGCCGTGCTGTCAGGGGTGTCCTACGCCCGCCTTGACGGTGGAAAGCTGTCGACCAAGGAGATGCGGACGTTGATGGACACGCAGGAGCGTGAATCGGAGCTTGGCTCCATCAGGTTCATCAAGTTGGAGATCGGTGAGAGGACCGTCGAGAACATGGTGAGGATAGCCAAGGACGAGCGGGCCGACCTCGTCATCATAGATCAGTTGAGCTTCATCGAGACGGCGAAGCAGTACGTCTCAAGGGCGGATCAGGTGTCCAACATCATCCTTGAACTCAAGGCGTCCATATCGCAGGACGAAGACGACATGATTCCGGTGCTGCTTCTTGCCCAGTTCAATCGCGCAGGAGCGTCGGCCGGCGACAAGGCGGACATCAGCTCGATCGGTCTGTCGTCAGAGGTGGAGAGAACGTCGGATGCCCTGATATCCTTGTCCCAGACGGACGAGGAGCGCGCCAACAACGTCCTCAAGATGATAATCCTCGCATCGCGCCGTTACGACCTCGGAAGGTTCCTCATCCACAGGGAGCTGGTCGACAGGACGGACATCTCGATGGTTCGCAGACTGGACGGCGACGAATGACGCCGACCACCGCCGTTCAGCTCATCAGGAAGTACAGGCCCGATTCCAGCATCAGGCAGATGGGGAAGGGCGGTGCGTGTCTGGCATACGGTCCTGTTTTGTCAGACACGTTACACTGTTGTCTTGTTGAGGGGTATAATCGTGTTCATGAAATGTATGAAGTGCGGAGCTGAGGTTTTAGCCGGAGATGCGGTTGCGCATGCAAAGTCTCATGGGATTGCGGTCTGTTGTTTCTGCGGAAGACCGTCAAAGAACTCAAGTGGAGGTTCCCTCCACGTAAGGCTTTCACATGTATTGTCTGACAAGGAGCGCTCTGAACGCATGCTTCCGACAAGAACCGAAACTGCGAAACGCAAGAAGTCGGAATCGCTAAAGAAATCTTGGAGCAATCCGGAAGTTTATAGGAGGCGGTGCGAATCGCAGAATCGACCAGAGACGAGCAGGAAAAAGTCAGAAGCCAACAAGATAAGCCACAACACAAAAGAGTTTAAAGAACGCCAACACAATGCTTTGGTTGAGGCGTTTGCACGCCCAGAAGTTAAAAAGCATATGTCCGAAAGGCAACAGTGCAAGATTGGTACGCCGGCTTACCTAAAGCGTCAAAGGACACTGAACTCTGAAGAGTACAGGGAAAGGTGCTCGCAGAGATTGAAGAATCGGTGGCTGTTATATAGCGACTCCAGAAAATACGAATCTGTTCAGGGCATGATTGAAGCTGGCGGTAGTGGACACAAGCGCACCATTCGGAACAAGAGGGGCTCCTCTGTCAAGTGTGATTCCGATATGGAGTATGAGTATTGCAAGTTGCTTATGGCTGACGACGATGTCGTTGACTTTGATAGGTTTGCTGGTGTCATCCACCTGATAGGGATGGATCGGGTCTATATTCCAGATTTTGTTGTTAATCGACGAAGCGGAGTCAGGGAACTTATAGAGGTTAAGTCAAGCTGGACAGCGAAGTTCCCTACGTTTCCATTCAAAGTCGAGGCGGCAATCGCTTGGTGCGAAGAGCACTCAATGACTTACAAGATTGTTCGAGAGTCAGATATGTGTGAGTACGAAAGGAGGTTGTTGAGCCAGTGAGTCCCACGACAGCGTTGCAATTGGTCAGGAAGTATCGCCCTGAATCGAAGGTTCGCCAGATGGGCGACTGGCTTTAGCAACTCACGCATTCCTGCATCATCGACCGCGTCCACCCTCATCATGCACACGGTGATGCGAACGGCTCGGCGGGAATCAACGTGGAGACCGGGGCCTACCACTGCTTCGTATGGTCGGACCGCAGCATCCCGTTCAAGGACCTCTGTCGGCTTCTCGGAGGCGATTACGAGTTCATGCCGCAGGGCTCCGAGGTTCCGGAGGATTCCGACCTGAGAGCCGAGGTGGAGCGACGCCTCCATGCCGACGAACGGACTCCGGGTCCGTACAACCTTGGCGCATACGACCCCGATCCGCCCGAGTACATGCATTCGGGCCGCCATCTATCGTGGGAGGTGCTGAGGAGGGCCGGCATCATGTATGACCAGATAACGGACCGTGTCCTCATACCGATATGGCAGGCGTCCATCGATGGCGACAGGAGGCTCGTGGGACTCCAGCGCAGGGTGATTCCCGGCTCAAGCTCGGAGCGCCGTTATCCCAAGTACGACAACTCGAACGACATGAGGAAATCGGAGGTGCTCTACGCAATAGAGCCTCTGGACCTGCACAGGCCGCTTCTGGTGGTCGAGTCGGTGATGTCGGTTCTCAGGGCGTGGGATTACGGGTTCAGGAACTGCGTCGCGGCTATGGGGAGCCACCTGTCCAGGGCGCAACTTGATTTCATCAGGATGTTCGACGACGTAGTCCTGTGGTTCGACGGGGACGAGTCCGGAATACGCGGAACCGCCGACGCCATACGCAAGCTCGTGGGGGTCAACCTGCTCATCGTATGCCCGAAGGACTCCCGCGACATAGACGACCTTCCGAAGCGGACGTCGATGAGGCTCATGGCTTCGGCCGTGACCCCGGTCGAATGGCTGGCGGGACATTCCGACAATCAAGTCCGAGGCTAAGCGTATCATTGTTTCCATAATCAGCAAAATAATGAAAGGAATCATGGGACATGGCCGACACGACGACACTTGGGGAGCTCATCACGTTCATGCGTTCGTCTTGCAGGACGGTAAGGCTCAGGGATGACGAGTTCAGGTTCAATCCGAAGACCGGCGAACTCGAATACGACCTTGGCGACGGCATCGTGACCGTTCGCATGACGGCCGAGGCCATCAAGGGCGTGTGCTCGATCTTCAAGGCTCCCGGCGCATGGATCGCCAAGCAGCGCCCCGACATCATCGGATATCTCCTTGACGACATGATTGTGCACTACAGGGGCGAGGACCTGGAAATCGCCTTCGAGCTTGTCACCGACGACAACGACCCGTCAGTCATCGTCGCGTCGAACGCCTACGACACCTCGAAGCGGTGGGGCATCACCGACACCTTGGAAGAGGTGTCCGAGTCGGTCCCGAAGGACTGGGTCGTCATCCAGCCCGACGTCGCCAATGACCATGTGTCGCTCTACGTCTACGATCCGAAGCGCGAGGAGGAACAGCCCGACGCCGAACATTCGTTCGCCATCGGAACGCACATCTCCTACAAGCTGGAGAAGGGCAAGGCCATCACGGTCAACACGGCGCTTATCAACACGGTCGATGAGACTGCGGTGGACCTGTCGTTCGACGGAACCGGCCGTGTCGGAGCCGACAACACCAAGGCCGGAATCTCCGAGGTAATCAGGGTTCGCATGGGTGAGTCCGACGATCAGATGGCCAAGCTCTACGAGACCAGGGATAACGTCATCGACGACGTCGAGCACATGATCGACTCCTACTCGAAGCAGTGCGGACTCGGTGTCCGTCTCGTCGAGCGTGTGAAGACCGACGTCGTCGGCGCGAGCGGACTGACGGCCCTTGAGCTGGCCGACCTCATCTCCAGAAGCGAGATGGGCGTGAAGTCCGAGTCCGACGCCGCCAAGATCGCGTTGCTCGCCGGATGCGCCTTCATGGCGCACGACCCGCACCGTTGCCCCCGTTGCCATCAGGAGGTCGATGACGAGACTGCGGTCGACACCGGAGCGCTGAATGAAGTCGGCTGACCTCAGGAGGACGCTGGAGCTTCTGGCGGTCGACGAATCGGCATCACCGACCGAGCGCGAACACGCCAGAAGACTCCTCGACCGTATGTACTCCGACCTTGAGATCACTCCTGACGATGATGAGGTGGGCGAGGAGAGCGTCGAGTTCACCGGAAACGACTGGGTAATAGGACAGAAGGCGGCCCGCGTGTCGACCGGCATATCCGGGTTGCCTGTGGTCCTGTATCACGACGATCCGGGATACCTCCTGATAGGCGATCGAAACGCCGTATCTGCGGTGGCCCAGACAATCTCCGACATCCAGTCGACCGAGAGGGATGAGTGGGACGACCGCATGCGGGTCGCGTGGATGGCCCAGTGCATGCTGTTGATGTATTCGGATATGCCGAACACCCTTGTGGCCGGCAGGGACGCGATGGAACGCATCCACGGGTATCTCAGGGAGCATGGTCTTTCCGACGCCCCGGTTCATCCGAGGGTGTCGAAGGATTATAAGCGCCATGAGGCAAAGGCGTTGCGACTTGCCGACACGCACTACTTTACATAATCGGGTAAATGCGCTATTATTTATAAGTGTAAACCGGAAACGTCAATCGGACAGGAGGACATCATGAGCAAGGGAATCATCACCACCGACGGAACCGGCCGCAGGGTCGTTCTCGCCGACAAGAAGAACGAGGAGCGGGCGAACAAGCTGAGCAAGTCGGAAATCGCCCTCGAAGTCGCCACCGCGATGGATTCGATGCGCGCCGTCGACCACATCGTCGACTCCCTCCCGAGGATGAAGGCGGTGGATTCCGAGTCGGCCCACACCATTCTTTCCGCCTACGCCGACGTTCGCAATGCCGCCGCCGACATGGTGGCGTACCGTGACCGCATCAAGTCGGTGGCCAAGTCCTGGCTTGAGGCCCACCCCGATGTCAAGGAGATCGAGGATCGCATCACGCTGACGAGGTTCACGCTCTCCGCGCCGTCCGAGGAGGTGTCCTACGACGAGCAGGACATCAAGTCCGAGCGCCCCGACGTGTGGAAGCGCGTCGCCAAGCGTTTCGGCCAGCGCCTGACCAAGAAGGAGCGCACCGAGATCGAGAGTCAGGTCGCCGACCTGAAGTCCCAGATCGCCGCGCTCAACGCCCGGCTTGTCGAGGACGATGCGGCCCGGACCGAGCACTTCGACCCTGCGCTCTTCGACTCGATGATCGATGCCGACCCGTCGCTTGCCAGGTACCGTCATGTGTCCGAGAAGCCCCGCCGCTTCTACTACAAGGAGAGCGACGACGCCAAGGACTTCGCCGACTGACCGGTGGTGATCGCGCATTGTCGGGTAAGCGGAGCGACCATGAGCTGGCCCGCGTCAAGCGGGCCGCCTTGTTGTACAGACGGTGGAGGAGGGAGGGAGTGACCCAATCGACCATAGCGTCCGAGGTGGGGAGGTCTCGGGTGTGGGTGAACAGGGAACTTCGGTGGTACTCGACCGAGACCTCGGAGGGCAGACGCGCCCGCAAGCGTTACGACGCCATTGAGGTGCGAAAACGGGACGAGGCGGTATCGAAGAGCGACATCAACAAGGCCAGAACCGCTGGCAGATACCGTCTCGCCGCGCTTGACGTCATCAATGGAATGACGGTCAAGGAGGTCGCCCACAAATACGGACGGTCGTACCAGACGATGATACGCGGACTGAAGATGCTCTCCGACACCGACCCCCAACTGTATCAGGAGTATGTCAAGGCCAACCGTTCACACAGATTCGGATGGAACAGGAGGAAAAGCGGTGACAATGAGAATGACGAGGCTCGTGACGCCGAACGACATAAATCGGATCACGTTCACGACGACGTCGACGCTGATTCACGATTGGTATAACGCAGACGAAGTCGACGCATTCCTCGAATGCGTGGCTACCACGCTCGACACCTTGCACGATTACGCTTCCCGGAACGATGTGACGTCCTCGATGATGCGCCGTTCCGACGTTGATGCCGCCGAGTTCCGCTATCGCGGGAACTGGTACAGAGCCGATGATGTGGACGATTTCCTTGATCGTTGCGCCGATGACGTGTTCTGCCTTGGCAACATCTGTCTCTCGCTGACGGGGTCGTCCGAATCGACCGCGAACATGCTGAAGGCGGCGTGACGATGGCGAACCAGATACAGCGCTTGTCCTTCGAGTACGGAACCGTGCAGTCCGTGAATACGTCCACCATGCAGTGCGTCCTCATGACGCCGCTTGGAAGGAAGGACGTCCGCATACCGTCCGGTGCTTCGGTTGTCGTGATTCCTGCGGTCGGTGAGTGTTGGAAGTTCTACCGGGACGGGCGCGAAAGCGTCCTCTACGACCGGGTGTCTTCGTCCGACTCCGAATCGTCCGGCGTGTTTCAGGGCGACATGCTGGTCGACCAGCACGGTACGTTGAGGGTGTCGGCTCAGGTGGTCGACGTCATCGACGAGCACGGCGAGACGTTCAATCCGATAACCGGAACGATGAATCCCAATCGTTCCGAGTCAACCAGGGTGTACGCGGTGTCCTCCGAGAATGACGGCAAGTCCATCGACGGGCGCGACGTCGTTGCGCCATGTCTTCTGGCGGTGGTGTCGCAGGATGGGGTGAATATGGTCTGGAGGGCGGAATGACTTCGCCGTATGAGATACTGCGTGAATCCACCGATGGATACACCGCCGAATCGGTGGATGCCGCAATACGCGAGCTGTCGTCCCAACTGTCCAGATCGGAATCCGACAGGGTTGGTCTCTCCGGAGAGATATCCAGGCTGTCCCAGCGGGTGCAGACTCTGGAAAGGCAATTGGACATAGCCCTTGCGAAACTCGACAGGTCGATAGAGCAGAGGTTCTCGTCGGTGGACTCGATGAACCAGTACGCCTTCACCGACAGACCTGCGATATGCGATGGCCATGTGTATGAGTATGATGGTGACAGGTGGGTGATGGTCGATGAACGACTTTCGGATTGACGTGTCGCCAAGGCTGTCGTTTGGCCCGTTCGTTCTCAGGTCAAGCTATGCCGAGACCGTCGCCGACCTCCTCTCCAAGCTGATGGTGGCGCAGCAGCAGATCGACGTGCTGAGCCGAGACAACGCCAGGATGAGAGCTGAAATCGAAAGGGTGATGGACAATGCCAAGCCGTGGAACAAAGGGGCTTCTTGCGGGCCTGACCCCGGAGATGCTGCTTGACGTCGAGCAGGAGTCCAAGGGGATACCGTTCGAGCCGATGGAGTTCTTCGAGTCCGACAGGTACTGCGGCATGAACCTGTATCCGATGCAGCGCCTTCTCCTGAAGATCATCAATCTCTACGAGGACTATACCGACCGTGAGAACCAGCTCATCGACCAATGGACGTCGACGTACTGTGATCGTGGATACCGTGTCGGCATCGTATCCGACGTCCGTGAGCGCATCCGCATTCTCAGGAGGAATGGGTACAAGGCGTTCAACCAGATCATCCTGATACTTGGTCGAAGGGCATCCAAGACCACGCTGTGCGGTGCCCAATGGGCGCTTCATGACGCCCAACTCCTTTCCGAGGGGATTCCGAGGGTTTCCGACACCAGCAAACAGGATGACATCACCTACGGCATAGCGATGGCGACGACCGCCCAGCAGGCGCAGGAGTCGATCTTCGCAAGCTATTACCGGACGGTGGCGAATTGCCCTTGGTTCTCCAAGTACATCAAGCGAGTAACCCCGTTCGAGATCACCTACCAGACGCTTGAGGACAAGCTCAAGACGGTGGATATGATCGAGTCCGGAATCAACGTCGAACGCGAGCCGGTGAGCATGGTGTGCCGCCCCATCAGCTCCAACTCCGATTCCATCAGAGGTCGTCCTGTTGTTGACTTCTGCCTTGGCGAGGATTCCCTTGTCCGCATGTCTGACGGATCGGTAATGCGAATCGCCGACTTGTCCGTCGGAGACCACGTTTCCGCATTCAATGAGAATAATCCGAGTGTCCCCGAAGACGCAGAGGTGCTGGCGGTACATCATCTCAGGAAGCCGACGAAGCGTATATGGTTCGATGATGGAACATATATTGACGCGACCGACGAACACAGGTTCGTCAATGGTGATGGCGACTGGGTGGAGGTCAGGGACATGAGGCCCGGAGACACGATAATGGAGGGTGGTGAGTGAGCGTTTTGTCTGCTACTACGTATCGCGGCGTGAGAGTCGATGAGTCATTGATGCGGTGCCTTGAGTGCGATAGGTCGTTTTCGTCACTGGGAGGGCTGAGAAGGCATGCCGCCGGGCCTCGGCACAAGAATGGGTCGTCTCAGTGCGATGTGTGCGGAAAGCGATTCGACACACCAACCGGGGCGAGAATGCACATGCGCGTCCACAACATCGAGCTGAACGAACACGGTGAGCGCTCAGACGGTCCATTCGTGTGTAGCGTTTGCGGTAGAGAGTTCACGTCACTGCGAGGTCTTGGCAGCCACATCAGATATCATGACCCAAACTATCGCGAGTGGCGTCGTGGACTGCATTTCGGGAGGCAGATGAGCGCAGAGTCGAAAGAAAAGATGCGCCAGACTCAGCTCAGGAAGTACAGTGATCCGGAGTTCTCAAAGCGAATGGCGGACTCGAAGAGAACGGTGGCCTCCAGAGCCAGGTACAGCGCCGCCAGAAGGCGTGTGATTGATGGCTATGATGACCAGCGTCTAATCGACCTGTCAAGGATGGCAATGGGAAATCTCGTGAGAACGATGTCTGGGGATTCCCGTGGCCATAGGAGCGTCCACCATTCGCAGAAGGCTGGTGACATCCATTGTGATTCCGACCTTGAGCTGAGATTCTGTCGAGACCTGGACGGGTTCGACAACGTGTTCGCTTATGGCAGATGTGACGACTGTATCGTGTATTCGTTCGATGGCAGGAGACACGTCTACAACCCAGACTTCTGTGTTCAGACCGACGAGGGCACGGTGATTGTTGAGATCAAGGGTGCAGACTCCGACCAGGTCAGGGCAAAGATGGATGCGGCGGTCGAGTATTATCGCAGATTGGGGCTTGAATATGTCCTCATGTTTGAAGGCGATATCGAACGCTGTGAAGAACGTGGAAGATTCATGTATGGAGGAGGTGGTGCAGATGAAGCGGATTGCAAGGATTGAGAACATCGGTGACGCCGACGTCGTTGACATAACGACGAGTACGCACACGTTCATAGCCAATGGACTCAAGACCCACAACTGCTTCGATTAGCGGACGAGGCGTTTTTCTCGTTGGCTGGAAACTCGTCAAGGTCGGGTGACAGGGCCATATCGGCCATACTGCCGGCCACGCAGACGTTCGGCAAGGACAGGCTTGTCATGTTCCCCTCGTCTCCGTGGACGAGGTCCGGAAGGGTCTACAGGGCATATCTCCAAGGCGACATGTCCGTGGTCGATGAAATGGACGACGATGAAAAAGAAAATTTGGAATCGCTGGAGAGGGCTAGGGCCGACGTGCAGTCGGCTATGGCGTCGGACCCGTCGATTCTTGTTGTCCAACTTGAGTCGTGGCGTCTGTACGAAGACTGGAGTCTGGGTTCGTATGTGCCGACCTATCATTCAGGATGGTCCCCGAAACGACTGACGCTCCAGGACGAATCCGGAAGGGTCATGACCGTCGACGCGGAGACGAACGCCGAGGTTGGAGACTTGGTGAATATCGACGACAAGGAGGAAGAGAATGTCGAATCATGAAAATCATGGTGGGCCGTTCATAGTGACGGGGAGACACGAATACTCGCCGTTCTACGGGCGGACGCTGTTCTCGTCGTGGGATATCGATGTGGCGCGTGATGCAGCCATCAGGATAGCCGTTTCGGACCCGTCGTACAGGTCCGTGTCTTTGTCCCGTGGCGGTGAGACCATCATGACGGTGAACAGAAGACGCCACAGGTTCGGGCACACATTCGACATGTTGTGGAGGTGATGTCGATGACTTCTAGAAAGCGCACGACGAGGCTACAGATGGTGCTGGTGGTTCTCGCCGCCTACGCATTCGGCGTTTTGGTGGAGAAGATGGCGGAAAGGATTTTCGGATGAAGCACGCAATGGCCCATGAGCCGCGAAGGATTGATGTAAGCGTTAACGCATCGGCCGACGGTGATGGGGTGGTGCAGCTCGTCGTGTCGCTTGAAGACGATGGAATCCTCCCCGTCCGCATGGATTCGGAGTCGGCCAAGACGCTCGGCATCGCCCTGATAGAGGGGGCGGTCAAGTCGACCATGAAGACGCAGGTGGCCGACAATGGGGACTAACTACTATCTGCGTGAGCGCAAGCCCTACCGTACCGTTGTCACGTATGAGGGCGACCCTATCGACGGCAAGATCCTGAACCGCGAGGAGCAGTACCGTGAATGCCATCTCTGCAAGCTGTCGTGGGGATGGCTTCCGCACATGGCGTGCGACCCGATATCCACCATCGGCGTGTCGTTCCGTTCCCTCAGGTCGATGGTGGAGTATGCGGCCCAGCATCCCGAGATGGCGATAGTCGACGAGTGCGGGGAGGAGCATGCGCTCTCCGAATTTAGCGACATGGTGAGGCGATGGGGTCATGATGGCTTCGGATGCCCCAAGGACGCCCCTCCCCACGACCACCTCGGATTGCGCAGCTGGGTGGACGACGAGGGGTTCGAGTTCTCGGCCGTGGAGTTCTACTAGAAACGCCCTTGAGGCTGTTGACGAGCGATGAGAGTTGGATTGTCGCGGGGAAGGTGACCAGCAGGTGTACGTGGTCTTCCTCGCCGTTGAACTCATCCAAGGTGCATCCGAATTTCTCGCAGACGTTCCGCATGATGGTTTCGCAGTCTTCGAGGATGGGTTGCGTGAATGCTCCACGCCGATATTTTGTCACGAACACCAAATGCGCGTGACAATCCCAAACCGCATGCCTTCCCTTACGTATCTGACCATCGTTTTGCATGACACCAAGTATAATGAGAGATGTCTGGAGGTGAATTGAATGACACTCGATGAAGTCGGTATCGCCGAACGGAACAAACGCATAGGCGAATCCCGCAAGGTCACGAAGCTGCGGCGTAAACATCAGGTGTGCCGCGCGTTCACCTGCAAAATCGACTACTGGAAGCTCAAAGCCGAACAGCGGGAAGCCCTGTCCCAATTGTTCTTGGATGCGAAGCGCCTTTACAACGACTGCGTCACGTCCGAGGACGTGTTCTCCTACACACCTGCCCGCGTCGTGAACGTGAGGATGAAGGACGGGAGCTTCAGGCAAAGGGAACTCGCCCGTATCGGCGTCCAGACCATGCAGGGCGTCATCCAACAGGCCAAGGACAACATTCGCGGACTGTCCAAGCTCAAGGAGAAAGGGTACAAGGTCGGCGGACTCAAACCGGTCAAATGCTTCAACAGCATCCCGTTGAAGCAACCCGGACGAACCTACCGGCTGAACGGCAACTACATCCATGTCGAGCGCATACCCGGCGTGATGCATCTGACCGGGGTGAAGCAGCTCAAGGGCTGGGAGATAGGTCCGGCGAAACTTCTCCGCAAGGCAAGCGGCTACTATGTCGCGTTCTCCTGCTTCAAGGACAAAATGGAATACGATGAGGGCAAGACCTACAATCCGCCGCCAGCAATACCCATCGGTGGGGTTGACGCCGGGCTGAAGGATGAAATCACCGAATCCGACGGAACGAAGACCACACGCCGCTATCCGGACACCACCAAACTCCGCTACTGGCAGCGGCGCATGAGCAAACGCGACAGGAACACCAACAACTGGCGGGAGGCGAACCGCCAATACCGCAAGGAACAGGACAGGCTCAAGGCGCAACGCAAGCACGCCGCCATAGAGGAGGCGCGCCGGCTGACCGGCAAATACGCGACACTCGTCATCCAAGACGAGCAAATCCACTCATGGAACAAACGCGAAGGATATGCGCGGGGCGGCAGGAAAATCCATGCCGGAATCCTCGGACGCCTATACGCGACGCTCAAACAACGACCCAATGTCATCGTCTTGGACAAGTGGCAGCCGACGACATCATGGTGCCGGTATTGCGGACGACGAACACCATGCCCGGTAAGTCAACGCACATTCACCTGCATGTACTGCGGCGCACAGGAAGACCGCGACCAGCACGCCGCGCTCAACATGCCGGTACTCCAAGAGCAGCCACTAACCCACGTAGACCTTCGAAAACCACGGGACATCCCCATCGGGCCATACCTCGGTAACGCGCGTACCCGGAACGCCCGCTGACCCCGCAAACACAACCCAGAAGCATAATGACGAAACAAAACCAAGACTCCCCTGTGAACAGGGGTTCGGTAGCGGTGCCAAGAACACCCCGCCCATGCATAAGACCAACAGGCATCCAGTCGGAAGCCTCACGGCAACCGGGCGAAACCCGAGAAGCCCCCGCCCTCGGGCGGAGCGTAGTTCACTAGAAACGCCGATACTTTACAAAATATCGAATCAATGATATTATATCGAAGTGTAGGGTATCAAGGACATTTGGACAGGAGTTCACTATGAATCAGTATCGCCGCTATATCGTGCAGACCAAGCGGAACGATGGCCGCCGCCACATGTGGGGGTTTGTCTGTGCGTTCGACTCACGGACCGATGCCGTCATCAAGGCCGACGACATCCGTTCGGTCTACGGTTCAAGCATGTCGGTTCGTGTCATCGAGTGGTCTCCGACGAAGTTCCGCGTCGTCGTGGTGTCGGCGATTGCGGCCATCGTCTGCTGGATCCTTATGGCGCTCATGGTGGCGTTTCCGGCGTTCGGCTCGGAGTTCCTCACCGAGTTTGTGGCGCTCGCCCTGTTCTCCGCAGTGTTCTTCATCGTCTCCGTGGTCTGGTTCTGCGCCGACGGCGACTCCGCGTTGCTTTCCGGTGATTGCCGATGAGTCGTGACTGCGACTGGTGTGCACGGCGGTTCGGTGACGGCGGCTTGTGCATCAAGTATCTTGGCGTTCCGGGTGCGTTCTGGATGTGCCCGGACTGCCGTAAATCCCGTGATGGAGGCCATCATGACTGACCTGAGCTGCCCGGTCTGCGGACATGACGCATCGCTTGTCACGTCAAGGCGGACTAATTGGTCCTTCGGCGGCGGATATAATGAGACGACCATCTACCGCTACGAATGCGGATTGAAGCACTTCTCCGGCGACTGGTGCGAGTCCCCGACCGACGCCATAAGGTCGTACCTGAATTTCAGAAAGGAGGTGGCCGGAAACTGATGTCCGATTGCAGGATGTGCCACAGGAGCCCGGACGCCGATGTATGCGAATCGTGCAGAAGCTCCATAGATGCGTGGCAGAGGAGGATCGAGGAGTCGATGAACCAACGGAAGGAGGGGTGACATGAGGGAAGATGCTTCGGAGTGCGTGTGCGCGGTGTGCGGAGCACCATACGGCGGCGACTCGTTCAGGAACACGCTGGTGAGCGGTGCCGTGGTGTGCGATTCGTGCGCCGATGGGAACGCCGGACATTGATGCCGACGAATGCCATGTTGAAATCAACGGACAACGAATGAAGGGAGTCCTGATGGACAAGAACATTGATGATGATGAGATGGCTGTCATCGATAACAGCGACTGGGGAGACTGCGACTCGGAGGTGTCCGACCGCCTCCACACGGTTGAGGCCAACATCGACGCCCTCGATTCCACGGTCGACCGCCTCCGTGGCAAGGTCAACGGCCTGAAGCAGAGGGTGGGGACGATGAGCTGGTGCGTCATCGCGCTGTCTGTCGTGCTCCTCGTCGACAGCGGCTGGGACCTCCTCAGCGCGGCGATGGGGCGGTGACGGCATGGTCGGGCAGGAAGGTGTCAGGTGGAGCATCCAGTGCGACGCCAAAGGTTGCGGAAGCCACTTCGAGGAGACGTGCTCGTCATGCATGTCGGCCATGCATGATGCCGCAGAAAACGGCTGGCATGTCATGAGGGACGGGACATCGTACTGCCCGACCCATGCGGATATGGGAAGGAACGAGCTGTGATGAAGCGCAGGATCACGGCCATCATCGTATCAGTCGCCGTGTGCGTTCTGGCTTTCGCCGCCGTGGTGTACGGGACCGGCAAGTCCGATTTGGCATCTAGTGAGCAGGATGCCAGCAGGAACGACGTGGGCCATGATGCCTCCACGTTCCTCGATGACGACGATGACAATCTGGCCGAGGACTACCCTCCGACCGACGACCAGGACAGGACGTCCACCACGTATTATCCGAAGAACCACGGCTACTACCCGACGCCGATGCTCATGATGGCGTTGTGGGACTGCCAGCCCAACCAGTCCGATCTTGAGGTCACTTCGGACTATGGGTGGGTGGACAGGACGGTCGGCTCGATGAGGCCCTACCAGGCGACGTTTGCGTGGAGCGATTCCAATCGTGACGTGGCGGAGCGTGTCCTGACGTGCGTGGTGTCCGAGATCGGCCTTTCCGATTCCCTGCCGTCGGTCGTCGACATGATGGCGTGGGACGGCTCGCAACAGGTGGCCGGAGACAACGCCGGACACATCTATCAGGACGACGATTTCACCGTCTCCTACGGGAACGGCTCCGACGTCGTCATAGAGGAACTCGTCACTCCGGTGGCGTTTGGAAACTGAAAGGGGCGAAGAATGATCGTCGCACAGAAATTCGGGCCGGTGAACACCCATGATGTGAGTTCCACGCTTCGTGGAATGGTGATGTACGCAGCCGGCGACAGGTTCGTGGACGGTGGCACGACGGTGCTGTCCGGTGACGGACTCATGACCATGTACCGTCTTTCCGAGGAGATGATGGTCGACAGGGGGCTTGCGTCCAACATCTCCAAGGTCGGCCATGACGACACCGGCATGACTCCGGATGATATCAGGAACAGGATCACGGAATCGCTTCAGGACGCCCTTTCCGACCTCGGACTTGATGTCTACGCCATACCGGTCGGCCTTGGCGCAGGTCCCGACACCGACGATGATGCGATCACGGTCGCATCCAACATCAGGTTGTTGCTCCGTATGCAGGCTGCGATTGAGCTTATGCCGATGATCCCCACCGACTACGTCGAGCAGCGTCACCTGATGCGTGCGAGCAGGGCTTTGTCCGGAAAGGGAATCGACAAGCTGTCGCGCGAACACGGACTCATCATGCTCATGGACCTCCTCAACCTTGATGTGTGGTACAGCTCGCTCCCCGAATCCATCACCAATCAGGTCGACTTCGACCTGGTGAACCTTGAGATTCACGCCAAGTACGAACTCGACTTGTCGTCCCGCCACCGTCTGGCGCGAGCGCTCGCCATGTTCGACCGCAACCCGAACTTCGGTCTCGTCGAGATCGCGTATGAGGAGACGAGCACCACCGTGTCGCCCGGTGATGAGCTTGAGAGACTGATTGGTGAGGGGATTTACCATGCGTGACTTCACAATCGGCGATGTGTCAGGGACGACGATGATTGATTTACCCCCTATAGTGCAGATGGTTGATTCCGCGATTCCCGCATCTTCAAGGAAACCACAGCACTCCATATCCCAATCCACCGTGGAGGAGTGCGAGTCCATCGACGGCGGAACCGTGTCGCTCATTCTTGAGACCAATATCGGCGACGACCGCATCATCGACGTCGTCTGGCGCATCGTCCGTGGCAACGGCATCGAGGTGTTCGGCTGCAACGACCTGCCGACGACGATATCGGTGTGGAACGCGCTGGTCAGCCCGGACAATCAGCTCTACGACGACCCCAATCTGTAGGAAACGCCGGGCGATTTTGCCGCCGAAGCGATACGCGGTAGAGTAGCCGCATGACAATGAAAGGAAGGTGACCGCCATGCCCACCTATTCGTTCGATGAGCTGTCGGATGAGGCCAAGGCGTATGCGTTGGAGGATTACCGCAGGGAATCCGAATCGTATCTTGATTCGCTTGAGGCCATCGACAGGGAGTCCATGTCCGATTTCAATGAGCTTCTGGGAGAGCTGTACTGCCACACCACTAAGTCGGTGGAGCCGAGGATTGACGGCACGATGACGGTCACGCCAACGTTGCGCATGGACGATGAGCTGTGGGAGCAGAACGCGGTCGAGCATGACGCCATTGGTGGACACATCCCTGATGTCCCCGTCCTGCGTAATTCCAGATACTACGACGGAACCGCGAAGCAGGCCCTCATCACCACATGGAACGGCCAGGTTCCCGAACTCCAGAGGATCGTCGACTCCATCAATGCCGAGGCCGACGCCATCGCCGCCGACGTATCCGGCGGTCATCCAGACGACTTCGACTTCAACGACTCCGAGGTCGCAACGGATGCCCTTGAAGCCAACACCGACGACCTCAAGGACGAACTCTACTCAAGATGGGAGGAGGCGGCGACCCAAGCCCTGAGCGCCGCAGTCGCATCACTCGGCGAGGTTCTTCTCGATTACGCCTCGGACGACAACGTCATTTGGCACATCAACCAGGACGGCATCATGTTCTCGGAGGACGGCACTATGGAATGACGTGTTTTTCGTTGACCTCACTTGTGTTTTCCCGGATTTTGGTGTAAACTTGTATATGTAGCGAAAACCAATGCGGCGCAACGGTTCACGTATTATGACTAGTGGACAGGAGGATTGATATAATATGGACTTCGTAAACGGTGTCGGAGGTGATTGGCGATGAGTCTGAAGCCCAATCGATACTGGGTTGACGTGCTTGACGAGGGGGTGTGGGGGACCGTCGCCGCGACATCCGATGAATCGTCCGCCTACGACGAGTTCATTGTCCAGGACGTCGGAAGGATGAGGGTGACGAGGGTGAGGCACCGTTCATGGGCGGCGCTCGTCTACGGGATTATCTTCCTCGTCTGCGACATCGCCATAGCCGTCATCATCGCGGACACGCTGATGGACGGCGTGGTGTACGGGTTCATGGCGGCGAGGCTCTCGATGGTCGGTCTCATGCTGATGATTCTTCTCGTGTTCATGGCGATCACGGTGTTCCTGCTCAAGCCCGACATCATCGACTCGACGGAATATCTCGGCCCGCCGATCACAAGGCCGAGGGCTGGCGGAACCGACGATGCCGACATCGATGATTTCATCAATGACAAGGAGAATGACTGACAATGGGATTCATAGTGGCTTTGGTGTTCGGGGTCATCGGACTTGCGGTCGCCGCAGCCGGATTCGGCGTATATCTGGCGCGTAAGCGCAAGGCCGTGTATTCCGACGAGCTGGTCTGGCCGATGGTCTTCGGCGTCATCGGCTCGGCGGTTCTTGGAATCGCGGCCATCGCAACGGCCTTCATGTCCTTTTACACCCAGGACGCCGGTGAGGTCGTCGTCATCCGTGGTCTCGGAGGCAACATCGTCGGTTCCACCGATGAGGCCGGATTCCATGCCAAGGCCCCGCAGAACTCAACCATATCGTACAGTACGAGGAACAACGTCGTGTCGTTCATCGACAACGGCGAGTCCTACGTCAAGGACGGCTCGGTCAATGGAACCCATGTCACGGTCAACGACAATGGCGGTGCCTCGGCCGACGTGGACATCCAGGTGAACTATTCGCTCCGTCCCGACTATGCCGAGCAGCTCTACGAGAACTATGGGACGCAGGAGTCGTTCGTCCAGTCGGTCGTCGCGGTGGACGTGAGAAGCGTCACCCGTGGGTGCGCCGGCCAGTTCTCCACAATCGAGATCCTCACCAACAGGCAGGATCTCTCCGACTCCATCGAGAAGACCCTGTCGGACATGTGGGAGGGTTATGGGCTGAACGTGGAGCAGGTGTCCATCCAGGAGGTGAAGTATCCGGAATCCATAACCAACGCCTACGCGGATGCGCAGAAGGCCGAGGCCGAACGCCAGACGGCGCTCAACAAGCAGGAGACCGCGAAGGTGGAGGCCGAGACCAAGAAGATCGAGGCCCAGGGTACTGCGGACGCGAACAAGGTGCTGAACGATTCCCTGACGGATCGCGTACTCACACAGAAGTACATCGATGCGCTCAAGGGTGCCAAGCAGCTTGTGGTCGTCCCCGATGGATCGCAGCCCATCATCAAGACCGAATAATCGAACAGCGAACGGCCCCATCACCATGTGGGGCCGCATATCCACGGCGGAACCGATGAACCCGTAAAAGGGAACGTCGGCACGGCAACCGGTGTACGGCGGACGGGAGTCTTACTCCTTTCTCTAGTATCAAAGAGCAACATCAATGTCACTGCGTCCGATACATCACCGGCGTGCATGGTTCGAGTCCATGAGTTGTTTTTCGGCGGGGTACCGCGATGCTTGTCGTCGTGGGTGAACGCCGATTGTATTCCACTAAATATGATATAATTGGTTTGTTATTGGAGGTTTGTCATGGCTGAGCTGACGTTGACGATGCGCGCCCGTCTGCTGCCCACACCGGAGCAGCAGACGCGGCTCGCCGCATTGTGTTCGACGTTCGCCGACTGCTGCAACGACGTGGCCGACCACATCGACAAAACCCGGACGCTCAGCCAGAAGAAAATCAACAAGGCCATCTACCACCAGTTGCGCGAAGCGCACGGGCTGCTCGCCCAGATGACCCAATCCGCGATACGCCGGGTCATCGCCAACTACAAGGCCATCCACACGCGCATCAACAATCTCCGCGAGGAAAACAAGAACGGTGAGACGCGGGGAGGCAAGAAGCGGAAGATACCCGAGTATTACGGGATAAAGCCCCAGTACGCGCCCAACGGGTGCGACCTGCTGTGGAACCGCGACTACTCATACTCCCAACGGACCGAAATGTTCAGCCTCCCCGTCATGGACGGGCGCATCAAGGTGAAGGCCGAATGGAAAAACGTCCCCGACCAATACCGGCTGGGAAGGTTCGGCACAGCCCGTCTCATCCGCAGCCGCGATAAATGGTATCTGCTCATCCCCGTTACCATCCAGACGCCGGACGTGACGGAACACCCCAAGACCATCGTCGGCGTGGACTTGGGCATACGATTCCTCGCCACCTCCTATGACGGCGAACACACCACATTCCACGACGGGAAGGAGGTGAAACACCGTCGCGGCAGATACAAGACTCTTCGCAAGGAATTGCAGCAGCGGGGCACGCGCAGCGCGAGGAAACGTCTCAAAGCCATCGGTAGTCGAGAAAACCGTTGGATGACCGATGTCAACCATCAGGTGTCTAAGGCACTCGTCAACCAGTACGGCAGGGACACGCTCTTCGCGCTCGAAGACCTCGAAGGAATCCGCAACGCCACCGAAAGGGTGAGGATGCGGCAGCGCTACGTGCAGGTGTCTTGGGCGTTCAGCCAGCTCCGTTCGTTCATCGGATACAAGGCGGCACGCAACGGTCAGGCCACGGTCGCGGTCGATCCCGCGTACACCAGCCAGACCTGCCCACGATGCGGGCACGTGTCCGCAGGAAACAGGGACAAGCGGAACCACATCTTCATCTGCCGCAACTGCGGCTACCGGTCGAACGACGACCGGATAGGCGCAATGAACCTGCGTCACAAAGGCTACGACCTGATCGTGATGCAGTACGACGCCAACATGATTGACGTCGCAGGGGTGCAGCCAACCATCCCGTGATGTTCCGTCACCACACCCCGTACCGGGGATGCGGAATCAAAGGCGGGAGAGACCATCAACATGATGCCTCGCTTTCACCGCCGGACAGGGACAAGCCGTGACGCTCGTCGTCACGGTAGTTGACGCTCCGCCACGACCGAAACACCCAATCCGCATGAGGAAACGAAAGGAGCGACGGAAGGATGTCAGACGGAATCCACGAGGTCGGCGACGTATCGGACGAGACCGCTTGCAGGAGCCTGTGGTCCGGCTCGGAACCGGACATCATCACCGAATCCACGAGGTCATCGGTGAACGGTCAGCCCCTGAACGAATACAGGGCGATGGATGTCGATGGACTCTCCTCCACCGCATCGTATGAATCCAGGGCCGAGGCCGTCCGTGCATGGAACATGATGATGAGGAGGCTGTGCATGATGTGGTTGTCAATGGCGAGGCACGACAGGACCGATGCCATGGAGGACGCCCAGCTTTCACTGATGGGGCTTTCAAGATGACGCCGCCCAAGGAGTCGAAGTCAAGGACGAGGTCGCTGATCCGCCTTCTCCTGTCATCATATAGAGGAGCCCACACGGCGTCATGGATATGGAACACCTTGAGGGACAAGGGCCACAACGTGTCTCCGAGCGGGGTCAGAAGCAGATTGGCCGAGATGGTCAGGGACGGCGAGGTCGATGTGGCCGACAGGTTCGGGACCACGGAGTCCGGCAACAGGTGCATGAGGTACAGGCTGCACAGGGAGTCCAGGGTTCTGGACCGCAACGGGAATCCGATGTAACATCGGAAGAAAACGACATTATTATATCATTTCTGACGGGAGAATGTAAAGTGGTTTCCGAAGAGTCGATCTATGATGGTTCGGCATACACGGAGATGTGGCTGAGAAGATGCACGAGATGCCCCAAGTGCGGGTCGACACCCGTGTACCACGTGGACAGCCACGACACGAGGACATTGAAGTGCACCCATCCCATCCATGTCTATGGGGCCGAACCGATCGAGGCAACGGGGGATTCGTTGCAGCGGGTCGTGTCGGAGTGGAACAGGGAGTGCGGCTCCGGATGGACGATGACCGACAGGGACGGTGAATGATGGGATATCCTTATGGATCCGAACCGTACCCTACGTGGGAAATGCTGGAGCGTGACGACGCATTCCGCTCGACGCTCTACGAATCCCACACGAGGCATGTGGATGCGTTGATGCATGACAAGGCGGAGTCGTTCAGGTCGAGGCCGATCACCGTCAACATCAACGCGCAGGTCGGCGACCATGACGGGCAGTGGCTGGACGAGCTTCTGGAGTCGCTGCACTCGCCGTCGGAGGAGATGCTTGAGCCGACGGACAGGGAGAACGCGGAGGCGTGGGGGATGGCGCTCGCCGATGCGATCGTCGCATCCGGCATCGATGGTGCCGGCATAGACAGGCTCTTCAACGACCTGACCGCGATGATCGAGGACCATGTGGTCGGGGACATCAACCGCAGGGCAAGGGAATCGAACCCCATGAAGGATTCGGGAAAGGAATGAACACATGGCAGGTCTGACCATCGATGTGAACACCGGGGAGATCAGGTTCTTCGACAAGACCGACCTCGGAAGCGCCGTCGACGTGAGCATCCACATCGAGGATGACGTGTGGAGGCGCATCTACGACAGGCTCGGGGAAAGGTTCGCCGGGACCGCCCCGGACTCCCCGGAGGAAGCGCCCGACGATCCCACCGCCGAGGTCGTCGAGGACGGCGGCACCGACCCGGAAGTGGATCAGCACGCGGCGAGAAGAACCGTCCGCATGGACGTGAACGCCGACATGCACGGTGGAAGGCGTGACTGGATGAAGGACGGCGAGGACTGGCATTGCATCAGGTTCACCGACATCCAGCCCGATGACGTGGTCGAGGCGTTCCTGATGGACGGAACGTCGGTGTATGGCAGGGTGAGGTTCGTCCCCGGCAACGGATGGACCATCACGGACGAGGATGGCGACACCCACACCGTCATCTCCATGCCCGACAGGAAGAGCCACCCCACGGTGCGTGAGCCGTTCGTCTCGGCGTCCGCATACACGCTGAGGGATGACAAGGACCTCCTGAGGGACACGTCCGCCGTGCTCGTCCCCGGATTCGATGACGGCCCCGAGCCGTGCCCGGTGTGCGGGGATAGGCCGACGCTGAAGGACGACCTCTATGTGTGCCGGAACGACGGCTTCAGGTCGGACTCCATCCCCGACGACCTCCCCGACGGCGTCATCGGAGGCCCCGCCACCCACGTATGGAACGGGACGGTGAGGCGCTTCAACGAGTATGTCCGGAGGCGTGACGAGAGGAGCGACGACCCCGGAGAGTCCGAGGCCCTGCTCTGATGAGGGTAGGATTGGAACCGTGCGGCGAACGTCCGCACGGAAGGGATGCCCGCTGAGATGACCAACGTGGTCGATTACGACGGATGCGGAAGATGCGACCTCTGCGGAGGCTTCTTCCCGTATGACGAGATGTACAACCGGATGGGACGATGGGAGTGCATCGACTGCTCCGAGACCGACTCCATCCGGTCATGGGCGGACAACGACGATACCGAGGAGTTCAACGATGAGTGATGTGACGAAGACCGCAGCCGACATGGATTACGTGAGCGAGACCGACTGGTACACCCTTGAGGTCGACAGCGATGGATGCTATCAGATCACATTGCAGCCCACGGCACCCGAGACGGCACCGATGGTGGATGTCGAGGGAGCCGATGTGATCGGGGTGACGTTCGGTGCCATGTTCTTCGATACATGGTCCGACCTTGACGACTTCTCGTTCGACGTCCGCAACGCCATGAACCAGATTCAGCAGCTTGAGGACATCATGCGCGATGACGCCATCGAAAGGCGCGAGACGTGGAGGGACAAGGCATGAAGCGGGTCAGGTGGACGCCAGACGAGGACTCGTACATATTCGACACCGCCGGATGCCCGATCGGCTACGTGGCGGAGACGCTGGGCAGGACCGTGAGGGCGGTGGCGAACAGGAGACTCGTCGTGGCGTCCGCCACACGCGATTCCGATGACAGACCGACGGAGGGAAGGAAATGGGACGTGCACGCGAAGAGCGCCCTGGTCATGGGACACCTGACATCCACCAGGAGACTGGCGATGGAGCTGGGGCGGAGTCCGGGGTCGATTCGCTCGATGCGCTCGCGGATGAGGTCGTCCCGGACTCCGATGTGAGGTCCGGGGAGTGGGACATCGAGGAGGACAGGTTCCTGAGATGCAATCACGGACTCGGTCTGGTGGCGCTCTCGGTCATCCTCCACAGGACGTATGGCGACGTGTCCCACCACATCATGGAGCTAGGAAAGGCTGGAAAATGGCTGCGTCCGATATCGACGAGATGAGGGTGAGGCTCACCGGGGCCGATGCGGTGCCTCCGGTCAGGAAGCATTCGGGGGACGCCGGTGCCGACCTGTTCTGCCCGAAGGATATGGATATCGAGCCGATGGGCAGGGCCAACGTGATGACCGGGGTGTCCGTGGAATTGCCCGACGGCCATGTGGGACTCGTGTGCTCGCGTTCCGGCATGCTGATGTCAGGGGTGGCCGTGTTCGGGGCTCCGGGGATCGTGGACTCCGGATACAGGGGCGAGATCGGCGTGGCTTTGGTGAACATGACGGACTCCGTCGTCCATGTGTCCAAGGGCGACAGGATAGCCCAGCTCGTCGTCGTGCCGGTATGCACGCCGTCCATGGTGGTGTCGGACACGTTGTCCGAGTCCGTGGACGGTCGCGGCGAGTCGGGTTTCGGAAGCACGGGCAGATGATGTATCATGGAGGCGTCGTCCCATGAACGGGGCGGAGCTTCTTCGTGTATGGAAGGATATGGACAATGGACAAGAGGGCGCACAAGTCGCTGAGGAAACTGCTCCGCGAGCTTCAACGTCAGGGGTTCCGGTACGAGCTGTCCGGGCGGTTGCATTGGAAGGTGTTCGGCTGTGACGGGATGATGGTGGCCACGCTTCCCGGAACCCCATCGGACAGGAGGTCGATGAAGAACTCCATGAGCGAACTGCGTCGCGCCGGGTTCGACGACTCCGTGTGCCGACTCTCCTGACGGGGGCACGTCAACGGATAGAATGGATGTGTACAGTGTTTTGTCCCCGATGACGGAAGGTCGTGCGAACCGATATGGTCTCTAGGAGAAGGATGGATGCCGGGTCCTCAAGGGCAAGGGCGCTGATGGACGCCGTGGACGACGACCTCACGCCCGACCCCGGTGGACTCGACGCCGACGGTTCGCTCGACCCGCAGCCCGAGCCGGAGCGCGACGAGGAGATGCAGGTCGTCGAGGCGGCCCTTCAGGGGGCGTCCACGAGGACGGTGTCGGTATTCCGCCACGATGTGGCGTTCCATGTACTCAACGTCAGGGAGGAGCTTCAGGCGCATTCGCTCGCCAAGGTGTCGCAGGACACCCCGGCCTACAACATAGCGCTGAAGACCGCGTACTTCGCGCTCGCGTGCGATTCGATAGACTCCATGCCGTTCCATGTGAGGATCGCCTCCGACGGCAGCGACGCCACCGAACGCTGGCAGATCGCGCTGAAGTACCACCGCCAGTTCGTGTCGAGGTTCTTCGACGAGTACGTGGCGGCGAGGGACGAGGCGACCGAGGCGCTGGAGGCACTGGAAAAATGATGTCGGGCGGTCCGTCGGACAGGACGGTCGCCCGCCTCATGAGACTTGAGATGCTCGGCTCCCTGGGGGATTCCGACGCGGCCATGGAGATACGGCTGTTCCTTGAGCGCAGACGCGGACGCGAGAGGGACGACAGGGACTTGGACCTGGTGAAGATGCTCCAAGCGTTCATCAATCCGTCCATGTACTCCGAGGTGTACGAGGATGAGGTCAAGCAGGATCGTGCGCCCGTGCAGGTGGAGCCCACGGCGGACATGCTGGAGAAGGCCAGGAGGATGATGTCCGCGTTCTCGAAGGAGGACGCGGATCATACGAGGAGAGAGGCGTGGATGACCGATGGTGGACAGAAGCGGTGACTGGACGCTGTTCGACGACGGGTCCCTCCCGGACCTCATAGCGGACGGCCTCGAACGATACGACGAGCGCAGGGAGCGCGATTCGGTGAGGGGCGACGACACCGTGGCGTCGAGCATGGTGTCCTCGTTGGCGTCCGACGATGCCACGACCGACGAGCTGAACAGGGTGCTGTCGTCCATCGTCCAGTCCGAACGGGAGCGCCTGAGGCTCACGCGCGAATACAACAAGGCGCTTGAGGAGCAGACGAGGGCGCTGAGGGACGGCTCCCGCGAATCCACGACCGCATCCGGTTCCCGTCAGCCATCCGGAACCGCACAGGCGTCCGGTGGCGCATCGGAGTCCAACCGCGAGCGCATACGCGAGTCGAACGAATCGAAGACCCCGAACATCACGGTGGAGCGCAGGGAGGCCGACAAGGCCCAGTCGTCGTTCCAGTCCGCGATGAGGAACGCCGGGTTCGGTCAGTACGCCCGCACCGAGGGGCAGATATACGACACCGTCTCCACATGGATGGACAGGATCGCCACGGTCAGGGATGTGGCGCAGTATGCGAGAACCGGGGAGATTCCGTCGAGGCTCGCGGAGATAGGCGCTGTCGTCACGGCACCAAGGCCGAACGATGAGGCCGCCGATGAGGGCAGGGGCAGGACGGTTCCGGTCTCCTCTCCCTCATCCTCATCCACCACGACCAATGGAACCGCAGGTGCCCCTGCCGGTGAACCCGTGGATGCGTTCCAGAACGGCATGGATTCCGCGTTCTCCAACGAACGCGCCAGAGCGGCCACCCATACGGTGTCGGAGTCCTCCCCCTCATCATCCTCCACCACGACCAATGGAACCGGCTGGACGCAGCCGACGCTCGACGGTATGGAGGGTGCCTCCGAGACGAACGGAACCGGCTGGACGCAGCCGACGCTCGACGGTATGGAGGACGAGGAGACGCAGCCGACGCCCGGGACCAACGGCAATCCGAACAACGCCCGCCAGAATGAATCCGACGTCTTGTCCAGCTTGTCCAGATTGGTCGGAGGCATGGTCGGAGGCGGTGAGGCCGCAGCCGGTGGCAATGCGCTCGGGACCATCATCAAGGGGATGTCAGACATCAGGGGCGGAGCATCCATAGCCGGAACGCTTGGAGGGGTCGCATCGGGTCTTCTTGGTGGGTCGGCAGGCATACTATCCGCCATAGTGTCCCTCGTTCCGGCGATATGGGGTGGGGTGACCAAGACCACCCAGCAGGGATCGCTTCAGGGTGGTGGATTCCTTGAGGGGCTTGCGATGACGGGAGGGAACTTCTGGCAGGACTTCAAGCACTTCTGGGGGGCGACGACCGCGGACTCGGATGACCTTCAGAGATATCGTCGGACCGCAAGCTCCATGGGTCTCGACATCGAATCGTCAGAGGGAAAGGCGGTCATCTCCAATCAGGAGTGGGCCCAGAACAACGGACTTGATGCCCAGAGCGCGGCGACGATAACAAGGGCGCTCATGGACATGGGAGCCTCCGCCGATGAGGCCAAGCAGTCCCTGAAGGACATGAAGAGCGCCACCAACGACCTGAACATGGACTTCAACCAGTTCGGCGGAACGGTGTCATCCATATCTGAGTCTGCAAGGAACTGGGGCGGCAATGTGGATGATGCAACCGATGCAGCCAAGTCGCTCTATGAGGAGATGGGCGAGGCCGGATACGACAGGACCGAGCAGAACGCCAACGCCATCCTGAGCTCCCCTCTTGCCACCCTCACGGCCATGCAGAGCGGGGCGAGCATATGGGAGGCCGCCAGCCCCGAGGGCATCGAGTCGTTCCTGTCGGATAATCCAGATGCGGCTGACGCCATGATGCAGAGGATGAACGGGTTCATCGGCAGGATGGCGTCCGGTGTCCCTGAGGATCAGCAGGATGCGTTCTCTGCCTATGCAAGACAGCAGCTTCTTGGTGGAGTCACAGGTGATGGATCTAAAATCACGCAGTACGGCATCGACAACTCCGGCTCGTTCGACATCAGGGTCTCCGTCGACGACGGCGCGGCCGCCAAGGTGTCCCGCAACGGCTCGATGCAGGCGGAGCTCAACTCCTCCACCGGCAACTCGTTCATCAACCTCAACAACCCCGGAAGGAGCGCCTCGCAGTGACGTTCACGATATCGTCCGGCGGTTCCTCGTACACCCTTCCGCTCGACCCGCAGGACTGGCAATACAATCCGAAGCCCCGCCTCTCCACGCAGAAGACATTGGGAGGGCAGGTCGTCCAGCTTCTCGGGTACTCCGTGGAGGGCAGCTTCGGCGGACTCCTTCATGGAGGCATGGTCGGCAAGGAGCAGGCATGGAACGACATGTCGATGTTCCTCACGTTCATGTCGCAGGTCATGCTCAATCAGAAGAACGGAATACAGACAACGATTGCATGGGCTGAGGAGGGCGTGTCGTTCGAGTGCGCTCTCGGGAACGTCTCATACTCGGAGGACCTTGAGACTGTTGGATATACCTACACCGTTCCATTCCTCAGACTGTCAAGATCGACTGCACTGAGAGATGCATCAACGAGATCGTCGGTTCTGAATCTGATGCTCACCCAGGTCGGCTTCACCGCAGGGGAGGCCGGATTCCACGGAGGCACCATGGGCACCGCCATGCAGTGGACCTATGACGAGAATGGGAGCATCACTGGAGGAGTGTTCGATGCATCGGCCATATCACCTGATGTGATAACCCCGATAACCGGGTTCTCAACATTCGGTCCGTCGGTGTCCCAATCCTCTGGAAACACGGTGGACGCCCAGCTCAGTCAGGACAGCTCAATAGCCGAGATACAGCAGTACGCCCACGACAAGGTCATTGCAATGGGGTGGACGGAGCAGGACTTCCAGAACCTCGTCCTACTATGGAATAGGGAGTCCGGCTGGAGATGGAACGCGGACAACCCGACATCGGACGCCTACGGCATCCCACAGGCGCTGCCCGGCTCGAAGATGGCGAGCGCCGGTGCGGACTGGGCGACGAATCCGAAGACGCAGGTGGACTGGGGCCTGAAGTACATACAGCAGAGATACGGAAGCCCGACCGCCGCAATCAACTTCTGGGATGCCCACAATTGGTATTAGGAAAACCATTTAACTAAGTGCTGGCGCTCGCTGACCACTAGAATTGATGGTGTATGTGTACGGAAGGAGGGTGGCGTATGGGATGCGTGCTGTCGTCGAACGACGTCGCGGTGGAGCTGTATGTCGTCGCCATGTCCACATCCCTGTCATCCTCCATGCAACCGGTGCTCGGATGCAAGGCGACATGGTTCGAGGCGTGGCAACCGTCCCAGGACACGCTGTCCATCACGTTCAGACAGCCGTCGGTGGATGCGCAGTACTCGGTGATATCCACTTTGAGAAGGTGGGCACAGGGCAACTCGATGCTGTATCTGAGATACCCGGAGAGGGACATCGACTATCGAGTGGTCATCAGATCCATTCCTCTTCGGAAGAGATATGATGCGACGATGCTGGATGCAACAGTGACGTTCCAGCCTCTGACGAACAGATTCATCGGATCCACTGTCCCATATGTCTATACCGATATGGCCTATGCAATGCTTGGATCGGAGTTCATCACCGATACGGTCGACGATGCCCTCTCGTTCGATACCGAGCAGCAGATCAGGAATCTGTTCACTCAGAATGCTCAGTTCGATGGATATCGAATCACCTATCTGAACTACCCGAACATCCAGATACAGTTCAGAAGAGTGGATAACGATGGAAGAGAGCAGTGGTCGAGCGTCTACACCGTGAAGATGACTCAGGATCTGGCACAGAGGCTTGCAAGAGGAGACGACATCCAGGCGTATCTGAAGGCGAATCAGTCTGCATCCATTCCGATTCAGACTCCAGTGACATCTGGAGGGCTGAAGAAGCCCGATACATCTGGATCGACGATGGTTGGTGGATCAATACCTCCATTCGGCAATCCATACGATGATGGGCCATTCGGAAGTCCGTATGGCAACGGACTGACAAGACGATAGAGGGGTGTGATTGATGTCTCTTGTGTCAGAGGTGTACTACTCCGGCGTTGAGGTGATTATCGAGACCATGTCACATGGGGTGATCGATGTCTCAGACGATGTGAGATCGGTCAGTGTCACGAGGAGGCTCGATGGCATATCGACTGCATCGTTCACACTGGTCAACTACTCGACCTACTCGTCTGGAAGATACAACGGAGTCATCCATGTCGGAGACAGGATGCACATCGCCTTCATCAAGGACTCCCAGAGAATCGATGCATTCACAGGCAGAGTGTACAAGGTCCCGGTTGTCGCATATAACGAGTCGTCATACACGGTGGAGTGCCAGGATGTCATCGGGGATCTGAAGTACATCTTCTGGGACCCGTACTCACTCGCCGCCCAGCAGAGATACATGCTGAGCATGGACTCGATATCATCGAAGTCCGCCGAGTATGCCCAGACGAACAATGTCGGGGACGATAACGGCATAGGCATCATGCTCAACGACTTCCTGACGGCCGAGAACGGCGTATGCCATCTTCCATCGGATGCGGTGAGGATAGCAGCGTTCCCCTCGACCTCCGAGACGATGCAGGCCATCATCAGGATGACCGTCAGGGGCGACGTCAACACCGACGCCATGCTTGAGTCCGTCTACACCATGCTGTTCGGCGGATCGACCATGTTCGTGGACGAGGACGACGTGGACAACGCCATATACGACGCCACCAATGGCGAGGAGGGGAAGGACTCCACTGGATCATCGGGATCATCCGGGTCGAATGGCCTGTCCTCCCTGAAGGGAACAGCATCCGATATGGCATCCGTTCTGAGAAGACTTCTTGGATCTCCGGCAGTCGATGCGGACAATGACACCATCTCTGGAAGAATGAAGGTGAAGATAGACGGAATGGGCCCCGTTAACTTCAAGAGGTGGTCCGACATCGATGGTGCTAAGCACACTGGATGCTATGGACTGACAAAGGGTCAGATGAAGGGTCATGCAGAGGTGGATTCTGCGGCACGAGACTGTGATGAGAAGACTCAGAAGAAAGCGATCATCTCGATCTTCAACTCGATGCCTGTGAAGAACGTTGCGAAGAACGTCTTCTACTATCTGACTGGCCAGCATCTGTATGATGACGACAGTGGAAAGGAGGACAAGTACTTCTCAAAGAACGATGCTGGGCAGACCATCTGGGGACTGGAGCTCAATGGAACGAAGTACACAAGCAGGAAGAAGTTCATTGAGAAGATAGCGGATCTCCTTAGCGATAAGAGCACATCCGACCTGAACAAGGGAGAGGTTCCAGCATCATCATCAAGAACATCTGATCTGAACAAAGGGGAGGTCCCAACTCCATCATCATCGTCAAGCACCAAGGCGCAGGGCGAGACGACCGAGAGCAAGGCGTCTCCGGAGGCGCAGGAGAAGTGGAACAGGTTCTCCACCACCTATGCGGCCGGAAGACCGATATCGACGTTTGACGGGAATCAGTGCTGGTCGCTCTACTCGGTGTACAACAACATCATGTTCGGATGGGCCGCCGCATCCGGAGGTAATCTTCAGGGGTCATGGTCTGAGAACGGATGTCTCGGTAATGGACCGTACTACACCCACGCCATAGAGGCGTATCCGGACGTGAACGCCCAGTATGTGAGGCTTGGGCCGAACGACAAGGCTCAGCGCGGCGACGCGGTGTTCTGGTGGTATGGCCCCGGTTCCAACAACATCTATGGGCATGTCGCAATAGTGACCGATGATGATGGAACGAACTTCACTGTTCTTGAGCAGGGACAGGGATTCTCCAATCCGAATGTCGTTCATCAGAACACCTACTCAAGATCAGATGGAAAGCTGGCTGGATTCTATAGACCGAAGAATCTCGGAGGGGATCTCACTGGCTCATCCTCTGGATCGTCTGGATCGTCCTCTGGATCGGCGGAGGCATTGGCAGAGCAGTATGCCAAGAACGAGACGTTCAAGCTGTTCAAGTACGTCATGCAGTTCGACCCACGGCAGACGCTCAACTCGGAGATGCTCGGCCCCGGAGACGGTGTGGACACCGGTCTCGCATTGGTCAACGACAAGCCGGCATTGGAGTTCGTCAGCACATGCTGCAAGGCATCAATGAGAAGCTACATGTCCATGCCCGACGGAAGGTTCGTCGCGTTCGTCCCGGACTGGTTCGGATGGATGATGCCGTCCAACGCCAAGGGTTCGACCATAGACATACCGGTCCAGGAGGTCATCAGCTTCAGGACGGACTTCGACAAGAGCTCGTACTGCTCCCACTACATGCTTCTGACGAACGAGTCGTTCCCCGATCCCACGGGCATGTTCTCCAACCCGTTGAACCAGACGCTGAGGGCGCTGATCTCATCCGGCTTCATCTCGCTCCAGTATCAGGGTGACAACCTGATGAAGCTGATGGACATATCATGCACCGGATGCTCCACTCTTGACGATGTGATGCAGAGGTGGGGTGTGAACGTCATCACGGAGAGCAACGAGTACATCATCGACCATCAGCTCACCTCGGTCTATGCGCTCTATCAGTTCCTGCGCTATTGGGCCAACTGCTTCAAGACGCAGGTCCAGATAACGTTCAGACCGGAGATCATCCCCGGACTGAGACTGAGGTTCCCTCATGCCGGGCAGTCGCTGTTCGTGGAGTCGGTGTCGCATTCATGGAACGCGATGACCGGCGGAACCACATCGGTGACACTTGTCGCCCCGGTGAACTCGAACACGGGACAGGTCGGCGTATCGGGAGGCTGACGCCGGGATACAATGGGAATAGTACGCATCGTGCGCGAATCACATGATTCGCGTCGTGGTTTTGGGAGGACGAGGGATGCCGAAGAGCGTAGCCGATTGGTCGAAGCAGATATGCACGGCTCTTAACAATATCGACCCGCAGGTCAGCACGGAGATAGGCGATCCGATCAGGAAGGTCATCGACGCTGTTGCCTCGGTGGCGAGCGCCGTGGAGATGAACGCCCAGGTCAACCAGAGTTTCTTCGATCTCGACTCCAAGTCGGGTGCCGACCTCGACGCCATAGCGTCATGGCTTGGATTCGGAAGACGTGATGGCATCAAGGCGGTCGGTGAGGTGAGGTTCTTCGTCGACGAGCCGGCCATCCTGAACATACAGATACCGGCGGGGACGCAGGTGACCGACGGCAACGTCGTGTTCGAGACGCTCTCGTCCACCGTCCTGGCGCAGTTCGACACGGAGGTCTTCGCAAGGATACAATGCACCACCGTGGGAACGTCCGGCAACGTCAACGCCTACGCCATCAATCAGGTGGTCACCACCGTGTCCAACGTCGAGCTCCATGTTGAGAACCGCAACAACACGGTCAACGGCGTGGACGTCGAATCGGACGCCGAGCTGAGACAGAGAATCAGACAGACATTCCTACGCAACGTGGCGGGAACCGAGGATGCCTATCGCGGGGTCTCGGACAAGGTGAACGGGACCAACAGGGTGAACGTCATCGGCCCGATCGAGCGCTGGGAGGAGCAGATGGAGGTCGTCGACCTCTCGGAGGACCTCGGAGGCGGGGTCGGGTTCCAGTCGATGATCCCATGCTCGAAGTACACATGGCCGCGCCAGACCTATCTCGTGAGGGAGCCCGGAACGGACAACGAGATGGTCTACAGGGAGGGCACCGACTACGTGGTGGACAGTTCCTACGACGAGTCGCATCCGGTCGTGAAGATCCTGATGACCGACGACATGCTGAACCTCGACGGGCTATCAGGCCCCCAGCTCGACAAGGTCGGGGAGACGCTCGGCCTCCCGAGATACGGCGGGACCCCGGCATACGGAACGGTGTCGTTCGGGTTCGATATAGCGCAGAAGTCCAACTACACGATCAAGAAGGGCGCTCGCGTCCGCACGCCGTCGGGGGACATCCTGGTGACCCAGCACGACACCACCATCTATTCCGGCTCGCTGGGAAGCTCCGACGTCGACGTGCTGTCCCAGGAGTGCAAGCCGATATCGGTTCCGAATGGCACCCATCTCACCTACATCGACAGGACCGGGTTCGACGTCATGGTCGTCGAGGCGATCACCGGCGGCGAGCGCGCGTGGGACGACGCGACCTACCGCGGGAAGATCAGGGAGCGCTTCTACGAGCGCGTCTCCATATCGCCAGGGGACTTCCTGTTCTTCAAGCACGAGTACTGCTCGAACGTCAGCAGGAACGAACCTGCGGAGAACCCTCCGAAGGTCAACAAGGTGGACGTGTTCGTCGACGGCATCGACGTGCAGGAGATACGCGAGGTGTCGCAGATACAGTCGGTCACGCTGAACGACGATCCTGACGACATGTGGTACGTCGGGAACTTCTACTACGAGGACGGCACCCACCCGGTCAAGGGAACGAAGATGGAGGTCCTCGGGTACAACCCGGTCGTATCCATCCCCGAGTCGGTCAACATCAACGGAGGGACCTACTACCTCGGCAAGCACTACAGGCTGGTGAGGAACCAGACGCTCACCGCCGGAAGCACGAGGGAGATAGCGGGGATGGCGTGGGTTCCGGGGCAGGAGATGCCGTCGGATGGCAGCTTCACCGAGATGAGATATGACTACAACAGGACGGTCATGGTCACGGATGCACTACTGGACACGAACAGGCAGATATGCACCGACGTGCTGTGCCACGAGGCGCACAGGGTCGGCCTCACCATCAACGTGATAGTCCAGTCGGTTCTGGGTCAGTCGGATTCCACGCTGCTGGAGTCCATCAACCACCACCTCGACGACTGGGCCAAGAGCACCCCGTTCGGCCAGTGGATTCAGAGATCCGACCTGGAGATGACGATTCGTCAGGCCATAGGTGTCGACGCATGCCGCATAGCAACCCCGGACGACACATGGAGGACCATCAACCTCGGTGACGACGTAGGCCAGAAGGTCAAAAGTGGAATCCAGACGCACGAGACGTTCCGCCACTATCTGGACGAGCAGCACGACGAGGACTTCAGGCTGTGGGACTCCATGCTTCCGACCATCTACAAGGTGAACATCGTGAGGACGGCCGCCAACACCTACGACCCATCGTATCGACCAGAGCCGTGATCGGTGTATGATCGCCGGTGGTGCCGCTGGTTTCGGTGTCCACCGGCGTTTCGTTTTCCGAATCGGGATATCATTAGTCATGTCAACTGGACATATCAGGACAAGGAGGCGTCATCGGACATGTCGGAGGAGATCGATGGTGGGAAGTTCGTGTGCCCGTACTGCAAGGGCGAGGTGGATGCCAAGGACGTCGTCGAGTGCGACGAGTGTCTGAACGACATATGCGTGGGGTGCGCGACCATATGCGAGACGTGCGGGGAGCCGCTTTGCCCGTGCTGCGCGGACATCGCGGCCATCTGCGACGAGTGCGGCGTGGCGAAGGGGTTCTACGACCTGATGACGTGCCCTCTGTGTGAGCGTTGCATATGCCTCGACTGCATGTACGACCACCTGACCGGAAGGCACGCGGCCAAGCCGTGATGACGCCGACGGCGTGTCACTGCTTTCGTGCGTGATACAGTTGAATACGTCAAACGGACACATGGACACGAAAGGACAATCGGACATGGCTGGGAACAACGACTACGTCATCTCGTCGGGCGTCACCGTCACGATGAACGACGGCGAGGTCAGGATGATTCATTGCGTGATGGGGAACGAGTCCATCAAGATCGGGGTCGACTCCAACGGGTATGTTGACAGTGATTCGTTCGGTGAGTACTGGTCGGTATCCATCGACGACCTTCCCGATCAGCTCGACAGGATCGCCGACCAAATCCGCAAGGTCAACGAGTTCCGCCACCGCTACGACAAGGCGGTCGCCAAGGTCGCCGGTGAGATCTCCAAGGCCATGCGTGACGCCGACCACGACGCCGACCCCGCCATCGTGGATGATGGCGGCATCTGCGACGAGTCCGAGACGTGGTATTGTTCGTTCTGCCGCAAGGAGGTTCCCGACGACGACATGACCCAGTGCGAGGAATGCGGCATCGACGTCTGCCGGAACTGCATCGCCGAATGCTTCTGCGGCGACAAGGTCTGCCCCGACTGTCTCACCAAGAACAGGCGGCTGGCCGATGATTCCGTGAAGGGCGGCGACGAGTGATGGAGGAACGCATCCTCACCATGACCATCCTCCACGGCCTCCCGGCGAGCGGCAAGAGCACTTGGGCGCGCGACCACGTCGACGACCGCACCATCATCGTGAACGTCGACGGAATCCGCCGCTCGATGACCGGCACGTTGTCGAGGTGGTACTCCGTCGGGAACCGCAACGAGAGGGAGACGATCGCCATCACGGCCGCCCACACCATCGCCGACACGGCGTTGCGCAATCATATCGGCGTCATCATCGACATGCAGAACCTCAACGGCAGGACGGTGGCCCAGTGGACTCGCATCGCCGCAAGACATCACGCCAACGTCACCCTTGTCATGTTCGACGCGCCGCTCAATGACATCCTCACGAGGAACGCCGAACGCCCCGAGGATGACCGCGTGCCCGAGGGCTACATCCGTCGTCAGGCGGAGCGGTACGGTCTCGGCAGGTCCCTCGTGTGCGGCGAGGTGGTTCGCAGGTTCCCGGCCTAGACCCATTCTGCCCATAGGATTCGCGACCCCTCCCATCGGTGGTATCATGGTATTTGAACCGACAACCGATGGGAGGGGGCATTGCGATGCCTCCTCGTCAGTGAGAGTGAGGAGAATGCAATGGCTTCGGCTGATTCCTATTTTGACATCTTGAATAACATTGTCAATTCCGCTCTGGAATCAATCGGTGATGGAGTTGACATCGAAGAGGCGATTGGCGACGCCATAGATGCCGAGTGCATATGGGATGCCGACCGGCAGACGGTGGCCGAGAACTTCGGAACCCTCGACATCGACGCCGCATTCAATGACGCATACGAGGACCTCTATAATGAGGCGTACAACAGGGTCGTCGATGAGATGCCTGAGGATGACGATGATGATGCGGAGGACGAGGAGTGACCTCACTCTCCGACTTCATCCACCCGGCGCTCGCGGACGTGCCGTCGTACTCGTTCGACTTCGACGTGCCGATAGACCACGTCCGCAACGCCAATGGAATCGGATACGCGAAGACGGCACGTCAGCAGAACTGGTTGAACCGCAAGCGTAACGAGTCCAAGCAGGCGCTCAAGGCGATGGGGGCGTCCATAGAGTGGGACGGACCTCCGCTTGAGAGATGCATATCGGATGTGCAGGTCGTCAACACCACGCATCAGAGGTTCGACCCCGACAACATCCAGCTCACCTACAAGGCCATCCTCGACGGCATGGTGTCCAAGGGCGTGATGGAGGACGACAACTCGCACATCCTGCTCGGCACCATGTTCCGTGAGTGGGCTGGCCATGAGAGGACCAAGGGCGTCTACCACATGAGGGTCACGCTGTACGACCTTTCGGACGCCCATGACGACGACCGGCCATAGGCTACGATGTAATATCAGGTGATGGCTTATGGCAGAGATCGATTTCTGGGGAGAAACATACGAGGTCCCCGAAGGTCATGTGTGCGTCCATACCCGAGCGGTATCCGGCGGCGAGGGGGGACTCAACAGGAACTTCGACTACTTCCCGTCGGACGAATTGGAGAAGGCCGCTCCGACCTATGACGGGTGCGACCTGGTCTTCGTGGACCATCATTACCAGTTCACCGACGACCTCGATTCATATGATGACGGGATCGACCGCTCAAGGACGAGGGGCTACGTCATGGCCCAGCACTACGACCCCGAGACCGACGCCATCTATCTGCTGATGGCGATCGACAAAAGATACCATGAGCTGTCCGACCTCATATTGGATGGTTCGATAGCATCCGTCTCGATGGGGTGCACATGCAGGACGTACTGCTCGATATGCGGCGGTGAGTTCGACGACGTCAATCCGTGCGAATGCGGGGCGTGCCCGACGTACATCGGAACCATGCACGGGAGCGACATCGTCTACGACGTGTTGAGGGATATTGAGTTCTACGAGTGCTCAGTCTTGGCGGAGGTCAGTGCCGATCCGAAGGCTCTTTTCATAGAGGTCGTGGACTGCGACTGACCGAAGGCCAACTGGACGCAATCGATCCATACTAGAATTGTATATGGGCATCAAAGACATGCCTCACGGTCATGACGGACGTTCTAGGTGGTGATTGGTTCCGATGGTATACAGCCTGAAGTTCGACACGTCCACCGGCGACTGGGACTTCTCCGACAGGAGGGGCAGGGTCGTGACCGGGGTGGACAAGCTCAGGCAGATGCTCGCCATGTGGGTATCGGAGACGAAGAACGTCGACCGGTTCCATCAGGGGTACGGCTCAGAGCTCAACAACATGATCGGCATGCCCCACACGAGGGACATGCAGCAACGCATCGAGAACGAGATACGCACCGTCTGCGACAGGTACATCGAGTACATCAACCAGGACTTCACACGCAATCCCACGCACTACACGAGGGACGAGATACCGCTTCAGGTGCTGACGATCCAGTCGTGGTGGGAGGACGGCACCCGTTCGTTCGGCGCATGGGGCGACGCCATCCATGTGACCGTCTACGTCAAGACCATGACCGGTTCGGTCCAGACGCTGGAGGTGACGGCATGACGGTGGTTCGCGTGTCGCAGAGACACACGCTCAACACGTTCTCCCAGTGGGTTCAGGACGCCAACCAGATAGTCGGCGAGCGCGTCATCGCGTTCGAGATGTGGAACTCGCAGAACGCCCCCGCCGACCTGCCGAGGTGCGAGCACTGCTACGACGACGTGTACTCCCAGTCCGACAACACCGGCGGCCAGTGCCCCTACTGCTTCGGCACCACCTACAAAGGCGGCATACGGATGGCGCATTTCACATCCGCCATCATAGGCGCTCCCAATACGACATCACTGTATGACAAGAATCTCGCGGAATACGACGCGGCGCAGTCGACCGCCCAGTTCGCCGCCGACATCCAGCTCCACGACAAGGACTACGTGATGCAGGTCGACGGCTGGGAGGTCACACCGGACGGCGTGAGGCCGAAGGCCGTGGAGACGTGGCAGGTGCGCGGGTCGTTCAACGACTCGTGGCTCAAGGATGGATTCGACCATCTCGGATCGTCGCACAGGGTCGGCGCGCAGCTCCCCATAGGTCTCACCGATCAGTCTGATGCGATCAGGAGAGTCGCATTCGATGGACTCGACGCTCGTCTTGTATCGGACGGCCAGCCTTTCGTCGTCTACGACGCCAACGTCCCCATCTTCGACTGGGCGGAGAGGAACGGCCACAGGATCAGATACGTGTGGGAGGTGGCGGAGATAACCGTCGGGGACTACGCCAACTACAGGGTCGGATTCTTCGAGTATTAGGGTACGACCTCGCTGTTTCGTGCTCCGCCCTTCAGGACGGGGAGGATGTCAAGTGGAATGCATATTGCTCGTCCGATGACCTTCTGAGCGCCGTACCCGGCCATGCCCGGAAAACTAGAATTGAATGTACGGGGCGGGACGCTCTGGACTCCCCGCCCTTCATTCTTTCATGAAAGGTATGGATGGGAATCATGACAATGCAGGGAATTGACATATCGAGCTGGCAGGCTGGGATCAACCTGTCTGTGGTCCCCTGTGACTTCGCAATCGTGAAGGCGACGCAGGGCACCAACTACACCAATCCTGACTGCGTTCGTGCAGTGGAGCAGTGTCTCTCGCTGAACAAGCCGTTCGGCGTCTACCATTACGTGTCCGGCGGCAACGCAGTCGCTGAGGCGAACTTCTTCGTCGACTCCATACTCAACTGGGTCGGCAAGGGCATCCTCGTCGTGGACTGGGAGAGCAACCAGAACTCCGCGTGGGGCAACACCGGCTATCTTGACACCCTGGTCAAGCAGATCATCAAGAGAACCGGCGTCAAGCCGTGGATCTATGCGTCATCTGCTGTGTTCCCTTGGATGGTCGCCAGGAACAACGACTGCGGTACATGGGTGGCCCAGTACGCCTCGATGAACGCCACCGGCTATCAGGACACCCCGTGGAACGAGGGGGCATATGCATGCACTTGCCGCCAGTATTCCTCGAACGGTCGTCTGAACGGATGGAACGGCGGTCTGGATATCAACAAGTTCTATGGCGATGTCAACGCATGGAACGCCTATGCCGGCAATGGCGCTACAGCCGACCCGAAGCCGTCCGCCCCGTCCGATCCACTTGCGGGATACACGGACGAGCAGCTTGCGGATGCTGTGCTTCGTGGCGAATACGGCGACGATCCCCAGAGGAAGGCCGCTCTCGGCTCCCGCTACGACGCCGTTCAGGCCATCGTGAACCAGCGCCTCGGCGTGGCCCAGTCCACCAACTCCGGCGGCATCAAGTACACGGTCAAGTCCGGCGACACCCTGTCCGCCATTGCTTCTCGCTTCGGCGTCTCGGTCAACGACATCACTGGCTACTCCTCCGGCAATCCGAACCTGATCTACCAGGGCGAGGTCTTGACCATCGGTGGCGGTGCCAAGGCTCCGGCCACCACCACGAAGACCTACACCGTGCAGTCCGGCGACACCCTCTCCGGCATCGCGGCTAAGTTCGGTGTCTCGACATCTCAGATTTCTGGATATCGTTCGGGCAATCCGAACGTCATCTACCCCGGAGAGGTTCTGACCATCGGAGGCGGTTCGTCGGCACCCGCGCAGACCACTCGCACCTACACGGTGAAGGCCGGAGACAACCTCTCCACCATCGCCCAGAGGCTCGGGACCACGGTGAATGCCCTGGTGTCCAGGAACGGAATCGCCAACCCGAACCTCATCTATCCGGGTCAGGTACTCAAGTACTGACCCTCTGCGGATGACAGGAAGGCCCCTCTGGCGGACTTTCGTGGCGACTACGGTAGCTGGTACCCATACGCCGTGAAAGCGCTCCAGAGGGGCCTCCAATTGATTCTCAGGTCAGTTGCAGTCGAATCGGGGCCTCGGACTCACATGGCCGTGATGGGGAACTCCTCGGGGCCGAACTCGCTAAGGATGTCGTTCCAGCGGAAGTACGCCTTACCGTTGATCCTGCCGCCTCCGGGCAGGGACCAGTCGCCGTCCGAGTCCAGATAGAGGCGGGTCCCGGTGGCCGTCTGGTAATCGGTGCACATCTCAGTCGGCTGCATGAAATCGCTCGGCTTGTGCCCGTCGGGGGCATTGTTCAGGCGCAGGATGACGAACCAGTCCATGCCGCCGCCATCGGTGCCGTCGATGCTCCTGATGACCCACCTGTCCGAGATCACGCCGACACGACCCTGAATGAGATCGCCCTCCAGAACCACGAGCCGGCCGTCCTCCTCCGAGATGACGCCGGCGGAGACGGCGGGGCCGCCACTACGCTTCCACACGGCGATGTCGCCCGGCTCGGCCTCGGCGAGCGTCACCATGCGGATGGGGGCCGGACGATTGGTCTTGGCGGATGAGCCGTTGGAGGATGTGATCCTGCGGATGACGCGCCACGGGTTCTCCAGCTTATGGTTGCGGTTGGTCCTGGTTTTGCGGTTCCATGCATAGCCGATGCCCTGGGCGTAGATGTCGCCGTCGGAGTCGATGGAGCGGATGCGGTAGAGATCGTATCCGCCATCGGAGTTGCCGACCTGGAAGTAGTCGTCAACGGTGGCCAGCATCGGGTCGATCTCCTCGTAGCCGTCCGGAACCGGGACGGTCACCACAAGGCTCTTGGCGATCTCGGAGATGGCGGAGCGGATGTCGCCCTCGCCGTCCTTGATGCGGATGAGCAAACCGTCATCAGCCGCCGCATTGATCTCGACACCGTGTCCCTTGGGCCTGATGATGGCGTCGCCATCGTCGAAGGAGATGGTGTTGTTCTTGTCTGTCATTTTCATTTTCCTTTTCTGCCCATGTGTCCCTGCCGGATTCGGTTGCGAACCCGACGCCTTCGATTATGCCCCGATCCGCCGCATACGCAAAATCCACGGCGAGTCGCGGGCGTTTCCAACGAAACGCCGCCGACTTTACATGTCCATACCGTTTTGGTACAATATGAACTGTAATCGGAAACGGGACAACGGACACACTCCGGTAGTAGAATTGACTGGTGTATGGGGCCGTGGCCCCAGGACATGGAACAACGAGATGGGACAGGGTGCCCCCCCCCATCGGACTACTCGGCTGGAAGGCTGGTTTGAATCATGGGCGAGAATCTCACCAACGACGCGCTCAGGCTGCTTTGGGACGTCATCCGTGACGCCGACGTGGCTTTGGACAACGTGACGGTCGACGTGTACGACCGCGACACGGGTACGGACGGCTTCTACGGGTTCGGCGACGACATGCCGGAGGACGACGCCGTGACCCTCGACGTCCCCTACGACGAGCTCAAGGCCGTCGTCTCGCTTGACGCGGACGCCGACTACGGCCTGATGCCCGAGACCGCCACCGTCGATGTGGAGCTCCCTGCGGTCGACATCACCTACGGCGACCCAGACCGGACCCTCAAGGCAGTCGGACGCATCCTGGACCAGGACTGGATGTACGACTCCGCCAATGTCAGAATCTACATCTACGACCAGGACTCGGGCCGCGACGCCTACTTCGACTACGGCGAGACGATCGTCGACAGCGACGTCATGGAGCTGTACGACTGGGCCGAGGACGAGGACGGCGACGAGGACAGGTTCAAGGTGGTCACGGCCAACGGCGATGTGACCGTGGACTACGGCGATGCGGAGGATGCGCTCCAGCGCGTCGTGAACCTCGACGACTACGAGCTGCCCGGCAACATGCTGGTGTCCGTCGACCTCGGACGCATCACCGTGATGTGAGAGACCACCCGCAAGGAAAGGAATCGATTATGAAGGCAACCAACATCGACACGGACGAGGTGGTGGACGTCGTTCCGTTCGGCCTGCTCTCGCCGGACCTGTCCAGCCTCTACATGGTGGACGCCAACACCGGCTACCCGATGGAGGAGCTGTAGTCCAAGCCACAGGCTTCGCTCCGCACTCGCGGAGGTAATCCATCCAATCGAATGAAAGGAAGCGACTCCGACATGTACGGACAGGAAGCCAAGGAGATGCTGATCGACTACATCAGGAACTCGGGGTTTGACCCTGACGACTGGGACATCGATCAGGCAACCGACATGATTATGGACAGGTGCGGCGACATGCGTCCCGAGGATGTTCCGGAGGACATCGTGGCCGATGTGCTGATGGCGACCGACCTGTCCTGAGCGACGAGGGTTCGAGGAGAAGGATATGGCCGTAGGCGATCCGTGGAGCAACAGCGGAGCGAGGAGCGGTGCGATGCAGGTGTTCCACGAATCGCCTACTGCCATGTCATACGCGATTCCCAATGTCGGTTAGCTGATAATTGAGCTTATCGGATTCCCACATGCTATCGCGGAGTCAATGTCCTTTTCGGTTAACATGATGTAATCCATCTTATGAGAAAAGCAGAACCATTCTGCACGCCTTGCCGCAGATGTCACACAACAGATTGTCCTCAATGTCATCAGTCATGAACGCCACTATAATTGATGGTGCGTACATGATTCACTGTCTGCTCGTCGCAGATCACTCGTCCTTTAGGGGGTGATGCACAGAATGGCCATAGGCGACCCTTGGAACAACAACGGAACGAAGAACGGTGCGATGCAGGTGTTCATACCTTCGTCGGCACCCATCATCTCGTCCATATCGATAGACTCGCTCATGAGCCATTTCTAGCCGCCGTTCGACGACCTCGTATTCGACAAGTCGGACTCGTCGCATATCAGGCATCTCGTCGAAGTGCTGTGCGGCGAGTCCGGCATCGGACAGATACTCGCATGGTCGGTCAGGGACTGGCTCAACGGCGGCGTCTACACTGCATGGCTCGGATTCGTGGACAGGCTCTTCGCCAGCATCTACGGACTCCCGAGGATATACGAGGAGACCACGAAGTTCAACCCATCCGACGGTGCCCTCACCATCGAGGAGGTGAACGAGGCCCTCGTCAAGGAGAGTTGGTACAAGGAGCGGTTCGTCCTGCTCATGAAGGCCCTGTGCTCCGGAGGAACGGTGAGAGGGTTCAGGTTCGCGTGCCAGTCCATCTGCTTCTGCGACTGCGACATCTACGAGACGTGGAGATACAAGAAGCAGGACTTCCAGGTCGGAAGGATGGGCTACACCCTCTACAACGAGGTCGTGATATGCCCGTACTCCAAGGGCGTGACGGAGCGGCAGAAGGAGCTTCTGCTCAGGGTGCTCGACAGGCTCAAGCCGGCCGACGTCATCGTCACCATCGACATGAACGGCCTTGAGGCGTTCACCCACAGGTCGATGAGGGCCGTCACCGCCTCGTCCACATACTTCGAGATACAGCGCACCGTCATGAACACGGTGGACAACTCCAAGCTCCCTCCGGCCTCGGAGATATTCACGGACGGTCAGGCATACGGGTATGACGCCTACCTCCGGCTCGACACGGGCGAGACGACCGAGGTCAGGAAGGCGATCCAGAACAGGACGCAGGAGTACACCGAGTACTACGTGTCCGACAAGAGCTCCACCGCGCAGGTCGCCGACGTGACGTACACCATAGAGAACGCCAACGACGAGGTCGTTTCCGAGGAGGACTGGACTGAGCGCGAGTCCACGGTGAGATGGAGCTCGTGGGTGAGGTTCACCATCGTAGACGCCCCCGACAACTATCCCGGAGGGAAGTACGGCAGGACGCCGATGCGCGCCCCTGCGGTGAACCGCGACGGAACGGACTACATCTTCCCATACGAGTCGCAGGATGCGTATGAGAGGATGAAGGGGGCGCAGGTCATAGCGGACGGCGGAGAGGTCATGGGACACCATTACAGGGTCAGGCTGTCGGTGTCGACCACGACGACGCGGTACACCCCGGACATGTCGTTGGTCACGGTGAACGACGCATCGAACAACATGCAGGTGCTCCCGGAGGTCGAACCGAAGGAATTAAACGCATACAGCCGCGTCACGCTTCGGAACATGCAGTAGAATCGTTTATGTAACGAAAATCGGAAACGCCTCCATCCCCCGCTCCCCACGGGGGGGGCTGGAATGGAGGTAATGGTGGCAAAATTCACCGTTGAGACACAGGATGATTTCGTTGACGGCATTCTCGACGACACCATCGTCGATGCGCTCGACATGTACCACGAGAGACTTGAGGACGGCGGCGACCCCGACGACATCATGTACGACGCCGTCGCCGACGCCATCGATGACAAGTTCATCTATTGGCAGGACATGGCTTCGGCCGTCATCGAGTACGGCAAGATCAGTGATGCGTTCCAGATGGTCTACGAGGACCTTTTCGCCGACGTCATGAACGGCCTGACCGAGCGTGCCGATGAAAACGCCGGCTAATTGGGCGTTCGATGCCACCGATGACGGCGAGGACTGGTGACCACGTCGGCGTGCTAGAATATACTCCGTAGGCAATATGCAACACACATGCCTCCGTTTTCCTCCGTGAGTGGACGACTCACGGGGGGGGGGCAGGACGGAAAGCGGAGGTATGATATGGCACGACGCATCGCCAGAGGCAACGGCGACAGGTTCGGCTTCGTCGACTGGTATTCGTCGGTCGAGGTGGCGGACGATGCGAGAGTCGAGGGCATGGAGGTCGACGGCATCCTCATCGAGCTCGTCCGGCCCGACCCCGACATCTTCGGCGGGTTCGATCCCGAATACGAGGCCGAGGAGGGCTACGACTTCTACGAGATGGTTGTGTCAGCTCCCTACACCTACAACGGCTGGGACATCGCCCGGAAGGTCAACTCCATTGACGGGGTCATCGCGGAAAGCGAGTTCGAGTCGGTGAACTGGGCCAGCGACGACGAGGGCGCGTACATCCACGTCGTGGTCTCCAACGGAAGCGACTTCACCGGCACAGAGGACGAAGTCGACGCCGACATGAAGGACGACGGCTTCACCGACGACGACATCGTGTCCATCAACGGGGCTCCGTGGCCGTTCGACGGATACCGTCGTTGACCACGCCGGTGCCGGTCGTGGAGCGGAAACCGTGGTAAACTGTTCCATGATGGAGAAAATCACTTGAGACATGCGGCCTCCGCCCCGGCTCTCTCCATTCGACGGGGGGAGGCATGGGCGGAGGCTAATGCATCATGGCGATTGACGAATACACCGGCGACGCGCTGAAGACAATCAGCTATCTCATCGACGAGACCGACATGGAGACCGACCAGATCGTGGTGAGCTTCTACAACCACGCGAATGACAAGTCGTTTGAAGTCGGACAAGGTGACGGGCTGGTCACGGAGAACGATGTGATGTCGCTGTCCGATGGTGAACCCTCCGAGGACGGGCTTGACTCCACGGTGAACCCGGCGCTCGTCGATGCGTTCAACGCCATCCTCTCCCTCGACTACTCATACGACTTCGAGCAGTGCGAGGACATGCTTGGCGCGTCCGACATCGGCGTCATGTTCCTGGTTCCGTCCGCGAACATCTCTGGACGCACGCCTGAACGGTCGCTTGACGCCGTCATGTCCGTGATAAACGATCCGAACATCGACACCGACGAGATCGGCGTCACCCTGTATGACTGGGATGGGTACAACTACGATTTCCGGTACGGCGATCGCGTGACCGACGAGGATGTCGAGGCGATGTACGACATGGAGTCCCCGGAGATGACCGACGGGGACTATACGGTCGATTCGCTCCGCGAGATGATTCAGGAGGTCGTGGACCTCGAAACCCCGTATGCGCCTCTCGGCTACTCCGTCACGGTTGACCTCAACGACCTCTCGTTCTGATTGACGTGCCTCAAGGCGGGGCCGGAACGCGGTTGCGCGAACCGTATCAACGCACTCTAATGCGATTAGGCCATCCTCCGAGGAGGAAATGGAAGCGGGAGCCGGATTCCCTGTGCATCATGGGGGCCGGCTCCTGCGCTTTTATGTATCCCGTTACCTTCTGAAGACCGGCAACGGGGGCGTCTCCGAAACTAGAATTGTATTCAGAGATGCGTCCGGCCTAAATCTTTTTGGAGGAGGTGCTAAGCCAACATGTCGTTCGAGTGCGATATCTGCCACAGGGAGTTCATGAAGCGGAATGCGCTTGGTGCCCACATAAAGTTCAAACACACCAAGAAGACGGATGCGGCGACCGTCAAGTGCCCGGAATGCGGCAGGGAGTGCAAGGGGACGCTTGGCCTCAATAGGCACATGAGGCTCAAGCATGACCCAAAGACCAACGCCACCATATCCGAAAATTCGAGACGCATGTGGGCGGACAAGGAAACCCACGACCGTATCGTCAGCGGAATCCGCAAGGCATACGAATCCGATGATGTCAGGCGAAAGGTGTCAGAGGCCACGTCCATCGCATTGTCGAATCCGGAAACCAGGGCAAAGCTCTCCGAGGCATCCAAAAGGATGTGGGAAAGACCGGAGTACCGTGAGAAGATGAGGCCATACATGAATCGCATCCAGCATGATCCCGAGATGCGCGAGCGCCACTCTGAAGCGATGAGCGCACACTGGGCCGATTCGGAATACAAAAGCCGGGTGTCCGCCCGCATATCGGAGTCGAACAGGAGAAGAATCGCCGAATCGACCGATGAGGAGTTGCAGAAATGGCTTGGCCCGCATCATGGCGTACATAGCGACATACTCAATAAAAGCGGGAAGAAGGTTCATTGTCAATCCTCGTTTGAGCTCAGATACTGCGAACTGCTGCTCCGCGACGAATCGGTGAAGGATTTTGACCGCTCCGGCTTGTGGCTCGACATCATCGGAACCGGAAGAAAGTACAATCCGGATTTCATGGTCGTGTTTTCGGATGGCCATCGTGAGCTGGTTGAGGTGAAAAGCTCGTTCTCGATACGAGACCCTCTTGTTCCGTTCAAGACCGAAGCGGCCATTTCATGGTGCGAAGAGAACTCAGCAGTATACAGATTGCTTAAGGAGGATCAGCTCGACATGTACGAATCACTCTTGAATGGAGACGATCATGGCATCATCGATTGATACGACACAGGCTAAAAATTTTGAGATCTGGGGGGCTGGCTTCGGCACGCTGAACTACAACGGCCAGCCGCTTGACCTCATATCGAACTTCAGCGATTCCGGACAGCCGGCGCTCGGACAGCCCATCGATGTGCAGACCATCATGGACCAGCGGCCGAGATGTATCATACCGCCGATGGCCGTGAGCTCCGGAACCCTGACGTTCACCACATACGGCCTGAAGGAGGACGGCGTCTGGGGAACCGTCTTCAACGGAAGGTTCAAGACCGCACGGGACCTCGTGGACCTGTTCAACCAGCAGCTCGAGATGGGTGCCATCACCCTCAACTGGATCACCGTCGACCTCGACGGAACGCCGACCAAGTGCTTCCAGTATTCCGGGCTCGTCGTGACCAACGCCCAGAAGAACATCAACGTCGACAACAAGGGTGCCAGGACCGCCGAACAGACCTTCACCTGCAAGTACACCCGCGTCACCGAGCTGACCAATAGCTGACCGGCAATAGGGAGGACATGAAATGCCGATAACCAACTCATATGCCTACGTGCCGCCGAGCGTCATCATCGACGCCCCCCAGGACCTCACCGGCGTCACCACCTACGTCGAACCCAGCACCGTGGCCATCGTGGCGAGGGTGGACTCGTATCCCACGCGCACCATGTCAAGGGTGCTGGGCAACGGTGCCACGGCGGTCATCAGCGCCCCGAACGTCATCATGGAGTCCATCAAGCTGAAGGACTACTCCGGAAAGGACCTGAAGAAGGACACGGACTACACCCAGACCCAGGACGAGGAGGCCCAGACCTTCTCCATCAAGGTCATCAACCCCGAGATCAAGACCCAGTCCATCCTCATCAGCTACGAGTATCTGCCGGACGACTTCTTCGAGCCGCTGAAGTTCTTCACCATCAACTCGGTTGCGGAATACTATGGCGCTGCGTACAACGACGACTACACCATCAACTCCCCGATAACGGCCGCCGCGAGGTTCGTCTTCGCCAACGGAGGCGTCTCGGTGTGCGTGGTCCCGGTGTACGACAAGGAAGAGGACGACTCGGAGAACCCGAAGCAGACCATCGAACAGGCCCTCGACAAGCTGAGGCTCCATCAGGACATCGCCATCCTCGTCCCCGTCGCGTTCACGTCGGAGGAGCTCATGGACGCCCGCGAGCACATCATCTGGTGCTGCGGCCACCAGCTCGAACGCAGGGGCATCTTCGCCCTCGACGGCACCACCACCACCTACACCATAGACGACCTGTGCGCGGTGGCGGGCTCGATGGACTCCGAGCAGATCATGTTCATCCCCAACAACATCGCGTCCATCTACGTCAGCGAGACGAGGCGCTCCCAGAACCTCCCCGGATGGCTCTATGCAGCGGCCGCGGCGGGAGTGGCCATAGCGGCCCCGTATTACCGCTCCCTCACCAGGCTGACGCTCTCCGGATTCTACGGCGTCCAGGCGTTCCTGTATGAGGAGAAGAACAGGCTGGCGACGGCCGGATGCTCGGTCATCGAGATGCAGAACGGCGTCATCCGCTTCAGGCACTCTGTGGTCACGAGACAGAGCATGATGCTCGACTGGAGCTATGCGGGAATCTACAACTACATCTGCGGCGCGCTCCGCACACTGCTCGACGTGTACATCGGACAGCCCAGCTCGGACACCCTGCTCACCGAGATATACGGCACGGTCAACCTCTTCCTGACCCAGCAGGTGGAGTCCGGCGGCATCTACGCATTCGACTCGCTTGAGGTGTCGCGCAGGGCCAACAACCCCGAGGTCATCGACGTGAGCTTCCGTGTCGCGTTCCTGCGTCCGGCCCTGTGGATCGTCGTGACGTTCGACGTCGACCTGACCTACTGATCGGAGGAACGATGTTCGAGTGCGATGAGTGCGGAAGGACGTTCCGCTCCGAGAGGGGGCTGAAGTCCCACATGAGGACGCATGCCGATGAAACCGATGCTGCGTCCGCGCATGCCGTGGAACCGGCCCCGGAGGACGGGTTGAAGGACGCGGAGGGCGATTCGACGTCCGACGAGAACACCGGAAATGCGTCCGAGGGCGACGTGCCGAAGGTCGATGGATTCCACGGGGCGATGTGGCGGGCCACCATGACGAGGAGGGGTGTGACCATCACCCCGACCTCCGAATCCCATACCGGGAAGGCCGCGCCCGCCGACCCCAGGGTCATCCTCCGAAGGCTTGACACCGGAGGCATCTGATGACGCTTGTGGATGGTCTGAAGGTCCGCGTGAAGACGCGGCTGGTGAGGGCCGTGAGGGCCGGTCTGTCCGACGAGTTCTGGCACTCCATCGACGATTCGGTGGACGACCTGGACCCGAGCAGGCAGGTTCTCGACGAGTTCCCCGTCGAGAGGATGGCGTTTCCCATCCTCCGCGTCGGCGTGTCCTTCGACCAGTCCACATGGCTCAACATGAACCGGTACTTCGTCAACGCGAGGACGCAACCGGATCAGGTGGGGCAGTGCAAAGTCAGATGCACCATAGACCTGTGGGCGCGTGACGCCAAGCAGCGCGACCGCATGGAGGACGCCCTGCTTCTGATGCTCATCTTCCAGTACACGAGACCAAAGAACATTGCATTCGTCAGAGAGCTTGACGCCGACCCGACGCTTGGTCTGCAACCGGTTCTGAACTCGATACGGATGGGTGCCGACTCGTCCACGAACAGGATACCGTGGAACGTCGACACGCAGGTGTACACCGGGTCTCTCTCGTTCGACCTCGTATGCACCTATCAGCTTTCCGAGCGCGAGGTGTTCGCCACGATCAGGGAGATCGACGCCCACATCCTCGACGAGAACGGCGATGAGATGGGGGTCGTGGTGGTGCCACCCGAAGGCATGGACGGCGGAGACGATACCGACGACGACACTGGAGGTGGGCGATGAGGGTGCCCAACACCGAGGCGAGATTGCAGTTCTCGATATTCTTCATCTACCTCATGGCGGTGGTCACGAGGTTCCTCATGCTGTTCGAGCCCGGAGGCATGGCCGTCAAGGTGGTTCCGGCCATCATCATGGTGCTCGACCTGCTGTGCCTCACGTTCGCCTTCACCGGCAGGACATATCTGGAGCGTCGCGTGCTCGTGGTGAATCTGGCGATGGGGCTGTCCGACGCCATGCTGATGTCGCTCATCCACACGCCGGGGATGACCTTGGAGATGGTGCTCCTGAGATTCGAGCTTCCCGCGATGCTGCTGTACCGCTGCTTCTCAATAGAGTGGATCGAGGATGAGAGATGACGCCAGAGATGCTGAACATACTGATGCAGTCGCCGGTGCTTGTCGCCATAGTCACCGCTGCGGGGTCCGCGATCATGGCACACGTGTCCCCGAAGAGGGGAACGGAGGACCGTGAGAGACGGGACTCGGAGCGTGAGGAGGATCGTGGAAGAATATCGGACATACACAGAATAAGCCTTGGCCTTGACAGGCACATCAACAACAACGAGGTTCCGTTCAGACAGCAGATGAACGAGAAGCTGGACATGGTGAACACCACGATGTCATCCCTGCTGGAGACGACGAAGAGCACGAACATGTCGATATCGTCTCTTGGATCGAGAATCGATGTTCTGGAATCCGATGTCGATGGGATCAAGAGGGACTTGTCGGATATCACGAGGAACGATCCAGAGTCTGCCGGCGACCATAGGAGGTAGGGTCGATCATGGGACAGAGAACACATTCGCTCAATGGCGCGAAGAGAGAGTACATCCGCGCATATCAGCACGTGACCGATCTGAGAATCTATGCGGTGTTCAGAACATCCGAGCACACGCTGTTCTACGGTCAGGGGATACAGGACGACGCATTCGGAGAGCTTGAGGTCGGAACCGTTCTGACAAAGCTCAACCATCGATCGATCACCCATGGCGACTTCGACATCCTTGAGACCGACCCGTTCGAGGCATCGATTCCATACACCCTCTACGTGGTGAACCCGAACGACGAGGCCGGTCAGGCGAGCAACGCCATCACCTTCACGGAGAGCGACCAGGTCCCCGTACTCGACGTCAGGGTTGACGGTGAGTCCGTGGTCACCGACCAGATAGCATACATCGACCTCACCGGGAAGCTCGACGTCATCGCCTCCCCGAACAAGCTGTACGGAACCGATTCAGATGGAAGACAGCACATGTATGACCTGAAGGAGGTCATGGGTGTTCAGCATATCTATCTGAACGGCAAGGAACTCCCCGTAACGGATAACTCCGTCCACATCGACGGAGTGGCGATGGACGCCGACGTCGTCCACAAGGTCACGACGCCGAACATCATCTACGCCACCGACGGCAACGGCGACCCGACCACCATATCGGTGTCGCACTTCGCCACCGCCGACTCCCTGTACGGCGTGGCCAACAGGGTCACGGCGATAGAGGGTACCCTGCCCAACAAGCAGGACAAGGACCCCGATGCGGTAAACGGCAACATCGCGGTGTTCCAGAACGGCCAGACCGTGGACGGCGGAACCTCGCTGGCGTCCATCAACTCCACTCTGACGAACCACGGCGACCGCATCACCGCGCTTGAGGGCGACGTCGACGACATCCGTCAGGACATCAGCGAGGTCAACCAGACCATCGGCGGCATCCAGTCCGACATCGGCTCCATCAACTCGACCATCGAGAACTCTCTTGCCAAGGACTGGAAGGCCACGTCCGGCGGACACGCCATACTCAACCACCCGGTCGAGCCCGACCTGAGAAGCATCACCATCACCAACCTCGCCATCGGCGACGAGGAGACGTACCGCGCCTATTCGTCCGAGGTCATCCTGTCCATCAATCCGGTGTCGGGAGGTGCCGGGGCGGTGGTCATCGGGTCGAGCAACACCGCAGGGGCGCAGTCGGTGAACATCGGCAACTCCCCGAGGACCGGTGCCAATTCCGTGGGCGTGGGTGCCATGACGGTGGCGACCGGGGAGTCGGCGGTCGGTGTGGGTCAGTCGGCCTCGGCAAGCGCATCCGACTCCGTGGCGATAGGCCACAACGCATCGGCCACCGCGTCAAGGAGCGTGGCGCTGGGCTCCGGCTCATCCACCACGACGGCGGACACCGTGTCGGTCGGCTTCGACGACCCCACCGGAAGAAGCTCGGTATACCGCAGAATCATGGCGGTAGCGGCTCCGGTCAACGACCACGACGCCGCCATCAAGCAGTACGTGGACGACGCCGACGACGAGCTGAGGCAGCTCATCACGGCCCTCCAGACGGCCGTGACCAAGCTCCAGTCCTCGGTCAATGGCCATACGACCTCCATTAACAAGGTCACCAACACGGCGAACGACATCGTGAACAAGGTCTGGGGCGGACCGTCCATCGGCTCCGACGGTCATGTCAACTGGGGCTCCGGAAACAACTCGTGGCAGAAGATACCGATGGGCGACCTCAACATCTTCTCGGTGTCCAGCCCGGACAACAGCACGGTAGCCGACTCCATCAGGTCCCGCGACCTCATGGACGACGACATCAGGGTCCAGTGACGGAAAGGAACACGGAATCATGGTCTACGCATCAGGCGACCTGCACATAGACGCATATCCGTCATTCGGCGGATACATGGCCGTCCACTTCATCTTCGACATCCATGCCGAGGTGAACGATGCCATGACCAACATGCACTGCCAGCTCACCAACAACAAGTGCTATTGGGACCATGGTTCCGGAGCCGGCCACGGCTTCATCAATGTGTCCGCCCTGCTGTGGAACCCCCAGCCGTTCGACTACCAGCAGGAGACCACGCTTCCGGAGAACTGGAACGACGTCTACAACAATCAGCTCGTCCCCGGCTCGAACCATCAGGTCCCGAACAACGTGCTCTACGGCGTCTATGAAATCGACACCGCCGACCACCATATATCCGGGGAGCTGCCGACACGTCATGACTCATGGGACTTCCCCTTGGGTCCGGACAACTTCGATGAGAACGGCGACATCAAGAACATCAGGATAATAGGTCTGGCAGGCAGGGCGTTCCACAACAGGCACGACAACCCCGACCTCGACCTGAAGTACGAGTACTCGGCCCACTGGTCATACGACCCCAACCGCGACGGCTTCCAGCTCTCGCTCGATTCGTTCCGCTACAGCCCCTGGGCGGTGAGGCATGGCGCATGGCAGTCATGCGACAGGACGGGCGGCGGCGTATGGAAGCGTGCAGGCGACTGGCAGAAGAAGCTGAACAACTCCATGGGCTCAAGCTCCATATGGGTACGCAAGTCTGGAAAATGGGTGCGTTGTCCGAAGATAGGTGGTTGACCCCAATCGCTCCGGGAACCGCACATGGCGTCCCCATCATGGCTAGAATTGTTCATAGAATCGATTCGTGCGACGTGACGGCGTCGCTGCCCTGATGAGGAGGCCACTGCATATGGTGGACAAGTGCTATCAGAAGGTCATAGGGGGAAGCGCGATCAATCTGTACGTCACCGGTCGCCGCGCTTCGCTCTGCCGCATGGACATCAAGAGCGGCAGGGAGCGTGAGATAGACAGCTATTCCAACGTGTCCCCGATGGAGGCCGTGGCCATAGCGTCGGCGAGGTTCGGCCACATGGCGGAGGTCGACGTCTCCGGGGACAGCCCGTCGGTGAGGCGTCAGGCTAACCGTCAGGTGCGCTCGTCACGCAGGAGATTCAGCATGGAGGAGAGGCTCAGGCTCATCAACGAACGCCTCGACGAGGAGGATGAAGACCTGTGAGCCAGATGATATTCTACAAGTACCCTCTTGAGCAGGACGAGATATGGGATGGCTCTCCAACGGGAAGTACCTATGCATGGGGTGTGGCCAATCCAGACCTGTTCAATGACATGCCGGATGACATAGAGATTTATCTTGATGATGATAGCGACCAGTGGGTCGCCGTATCCAGCGGTGCCGTCATCGACGGGCCGTACCCGTCGGTGGACGAGCTGATGGACTCATTGTCGACGATGTATGGTGCCGACTCGTACCAGGAATCCGAGGAGGGGTACGACGAGGCGCAGTCGGAGCTTGTCGTGGCGTCGTTCGACGGAATCCTGATGACCACCAAGGACGTGTACACGGCAAGGGCCGTGTACGGCGTCGACGTGGACGTCAGGACGAGAACGGTCGCCGGAACCAGGGAGAACGTCGGAAGATGGAGGAGAGCGATGGCCTACGACGTGAGAAGGACCGCGTCGGACGCCGGATGGGCCGAGATATCGGCCGGAATATGGGAGTATCAGGACGGCAGGGAGCAGGCGTACATCATGGACGCCAACGACGGCCTCCTGCACCTGTACTATGAGGGACTCGACTACGGCCCCTACGAGGACGAGCTCATGGCGATGGACGTGTTCGCGCAGCTCGTTCCCGGCATCGAGGACGCCATAGACGACGCCCTCGCCATCGCCCCGCCGCTCGGCCAGATGCTGTCCACATCCGATTCATACGACACCGACAACGGGATGCTCGACGACGATTGGGAGGACGACTTCGCCGCCGACGAATTCGACCCGGACGACGACTGGGGATTCCACGACGTGTCCGACCTCGACGACGACTATGACGACGAGGATGACTCAAGAACCGCGTCCGTTCACAGGGCATCCGATGAGGATGAATTGGATGATGAATGGAGCTATATCTCTGACGACACCCCTGTAACGCATCTCCTTGATGATGATGCCATCATGTATGATGATGAGAGCAAGATGCCAGATTCAGATGGAATCAGAGTCATCAGAATCGATGACCATACAATAAGAGTCGATGCCGATGATGATGATACATACAGGCAGTGGCTCAGCATGTACGGTGTCGACAATCCGGCCGATGTGGAGCTTTATGATGAGGATGAGCGTCTCGGCTCCGCTCGAACTGCCGGGGCGTGGACCATCGATGCCGACGCCCCGCTGGACAATGACCAGAAGCGCATGCTCAACGACGCCGGGGTGGCGTTCTCTCAGGACGAGACCGACGACGGCAAGGCGCGCATCACCCTCACCGGAACGGACAAGGTGGTGGCCGACACGGCGGAGATGATCGGACTGACCGACGACTTCGTGAACGATGCCGAGCCGCTCGACGGAGTGGAGCGCGACCCCGATGACGAAGGGTCGCCGGAGGACGAGGTGCGCGACGAGATAGACGACGCCGTTGAATCCGACGGCGACGACATGCACGCCATCTCCGACGACGACCAGAAGAAGATAGTCGACGGCGTCAAGGACCTCCTTGAGGGGTGGAAGGACGACGTGTCCGACAGAAGCGCCGCGAGGACGGCCGAGGCACCGGGTGCCGACGGAACCGACGTGTCCGACATGCCTGTCGACGAACATTGGCCCTACACGTTCGAGAGCCGTAAGGTTGATGTGGACAACGGCAGATACGTGTCCACCCATGAGGCATCTTCTGACGATCATGATGAATCCACCGGAAAGGAATCCATGAGAATGGCGGCTGACAGCTACTACGATGAGGACCTCGGCGGCTACCCGCTCGCCGTCGACGAGGATGGCGACGAGACCGAGTTCGACAACCGGAGGGAGTTCGAGGACGGCCCGCTCGATTCCTACTACTACACGATGTTCGACCGCTACGGAGACCCCCGGAAGGACTTCGTGGACGGAATCGACGAGGCGCTCGACGGCGCGGCCACGCTCGACATCACCTATCCCGAGGTCGAATACGACAACATCTACCTCAGCACCTACGGCGACGTGTTCGACTGCTCGGAGTGCGACAAGCGCTTCAGGAGCATGGACGAGGCCATGAGGCATCTCCGCGAGGAGGCCCGCAAGGCGCTTGGCGATGCGGATTCCGGCAGGACCGCATCCACAAGGACGGCGCACCAGCTTCAGTCCTTCTCCATCAATACGGAAAACCACGGCCCCGTCACGGTCGACGTGGACATGGGGCAGCAGTACGACAACGGGAGCACGGCCTACACGGTGTCCATCGACGGCATCCCGTCGGCGAAGGACGGGTTCGAGCTGTCCTACTACGGCTACCTGTCCAACGACACCGTGGACGACGACTACGAGGAGTGGTCGTGGAACGTGTCCGGCTCCGACGGCGAGACCATCTACGATGACGGCAGGGAGCTGTCCGGCGAGGCCGACTCGCGCGAGGGTGCCGAATCCGACATGTACGACGCCATGTTCGACTACTTCAACCGCAACCTCGAACGCGACATCGATTCGTACCTCTCCGACAACGGCCTGACCGCATCCGCAAAGGGGACGGCCAAGCGGGCAGACACCGAATCCAAGTCGTGGACGTTCGACGTCGATGGCGTAGGTTCGGTATCGGCGACCATGTCCGACAGCGGATTCGGTGACACGAGACAGTATTCCTTCACGTTCGGAGGCGCTGTTGACGACTACGGCAAGGACGGGTTCCGGCCCTTCGTCCTCGGGGAGATAGAGGACATGTCGTGGGACAACGACGAGCCGACGTTCGAGTGGACGCTGTCCGACGAGGACCACAACGTCGACGAATCCGGCGACGCCGAATCGATGGACGACGCCGAACACGACATGATGGCGGCGTTCGAGTCCTTCATCGCGTCCGATGCATGCGCCGACATGATTCGCGGTTACGTGGACGCCAACAGGTAGCCGACCGGTTTTCCACAACAACAACACACAACGAAAGGACACCGACATGGTGAATCGCAGGATGATGATGATGGGGGGGGGCTCCTCCCGTAGCGTGAGAAGGGCCGGGAACGGCGACGACCTCCCAAGATGGTACGGGACTCCGGAGATAGGATACCGCTACTACAATGAGTGGGCCGACCCGGACCTCGTGTACAAGGGGCACGAGTTCAACTACTACGACATCGAAGGGGCCCTTTGGGACATGTATCTGGAGGATGGCGGAGACGAGGATGACGACGACGCCTTCGCTGCGTATGTACGCGAGAACGCTCCGGCATACATGGACGACGTGATGGCGTTCGACTACTTCGCGCCGGGCTCCACGAGCTGGCACGACAGTTACCGGTGACGCATCGGCATGACGGGAGGCGCAGGTCACTTATGGCAATCCTCCCGTCATGCATCAGATGCGGCTCCGCACCGAAGATGGTGTCGGTGATATCCGCCGGGGACGACATGCACCGCCATCACTGGATGATGCAGTGTTCGAGATGCGGCGACATGAGGACGCCTTTGGCGGAATCGAGGAACGAGGCCGTCTCCCTGTGGACCGTCATGTGCATGTGACCATGTACTAAAATGTATATCAGTTGGTCGGGAATGCCCGGCCGACATACCTAACACGGATATCTCCATCTGGAAGGGGTCACACATGCCTAACCCTATGGCGAACGGGCAGCAGGTGTTCTCGGGTGATCCCGTTTCGACCCCGCCGTTCGTCGACGACGTCGACGGGGACGGGAACACCGAAGTCGTGACGGACGCCGATATCGTGGAGCCCGATTCGGAGGATGGCGCTGCGGCATTGCAGCAGGACTTCAGCGGATCGCTCGGCGACAAGATCGACCTCCTCACACACAAGATAGAGGACCTCCTCACCCTTAACAAGGTGGACAGACTCATCGACACCTTGACGGAGGCATTCCAGGACGCGCCGGAGCCCGAGTCTCCGGGCATGCCGCATGGCGGTGGATCGATGGGAGGGGAACCGACCCTCTCCGAGCCCGACATGTCGGACGTGCTCGACGACGCCGACGACGGCGGTCCCGAGGTTCCGGACGAGTCCGGTCCGGACGCCGAGGAGGACGAACAGGAAACGGACACAGACAGGGAAGCAGCAGTCATGGCAAAGAATATGAGACGCGCCACCGACGAGGACGGAAAGGTCACAGACGCCCTCTCGGCCGATGAGGTGCTGAAGGACGTAACCGATCAGGGCATCGACTTCCAGCCCGCGCAGGACAAGAACGCGACCGAGCCGCAGTCGACCTCCGCCGAGGTCGGCGACAACTACGAAGGCTCGCAGAAGACATACGACGACGCCGAGGACGAGAGCCTGAAGCCGGTCTCCGCGACGGCGGCGCTCCGTCTGGCCGACGCCTACGTGACCGCAGGCGTGGCCTCCGAGGCCGACCGCTACACGCTGGCCGACGGATTCGCCAAGATGCCGCGCATCGCGGCCGAACACGAGCTCAAGGCCCTCTCGCTGGTCCGCAAGGCCAATGCGAAGAGGACCGAGGCGATGAAGAGGGCGGCTCTCCGCAGGGCCGCGCTGAACCGCAAGGCACGCCGCGCCGCACAGTTCCGCAAGGCCGGGGACACCCAGGTCTACGACCTTGAGGGCCAGCAGACCGGCACCATCACCCCGGCCGAAGACGGCACCTATTCGTTCGACGTGGACGGCCAGACCGGAGACGGCTACGCCACCGAGTCCGAGGCCCTCGACGCCGCGAAGGAGCAGACCGGCAACGACGATCTGGTGACATCCACCGCGGTCGCCGCAGCCCGTCGTCGTTCGGCGGCACGCAAGGCGGCGGTGAACCGCAGGAAGGCCAAGGCCGCCCCGAGGAAGAAGGCGACGGCCGCCACCGCCAAGAGGACCGCAGGACGCGGCAAGAGCTGCGATGACGCCGACCGCAGGAAGGAGCGCCGCGAGGAGGCACGCAAGGCCGCACGCCGCGCCGCCCTGAGGAGGGCCGCACGTCGCCGCGCCGCCGAGCGCAAGGCCGGAGCCGCCACCAAGAGCGCCCCGAAGCGCCTGTCCGCAGCCAACCGCGCGCGCATCGCAGCGAGGGTCGCCGCCGCCCGCAAGGCCAATGGCGATCCGAAGGCCACGGCACGTCGCGCCGCTCTGAACGCGGCACGCACCAAGGCCGCCCGTCGCACACCGAACATCACCAGAACCGCAGCGTCGAAGGCCGACGGCCCGCTCGCGTTGCTCTGACATCCACTAGAGACAAGGACATACCATCATGATGTATACAACCAACGCCCATGATGCGTTCCTCGGCCGCACCGCGAACATCGAGTACGACAACGCCATCCAGTACGCCGGCGTGCTCGTGCGCGACGAGGGCGACACCAAGGACATCCTGCCGGGCATGGTCGTCAAGCACATCGGCGACAAGCAGATGAAGCTGTATGACGGCACCGGCACCCCGTTCGGCCTCGCCGCGATCTTCGTGGCACCGAACTACGGCAGGGGCGGAATCAACCAGCTCGGCCAGAACGGCGAGTTCACCGCCATCGTCGGCAACAACACCACAACCGTCCGCATCAACGTGGACGCCCTGGATCAGGCATCCTCGTTCGCAGTGAAGGCCGACGGCACCAAGGTCCCGGTCTACGCGAACGCCGATGGTCGCATCTCCATGACCGGCACCGCAGTGGTCGGTCATCTGCTGGAGGTTGCCCCGGACAACAAGTCCATCGTCATCCAGCTCGCCGACCCCGCAGTCGCGGCCTGAGACGGACCAGGACGAAAGGAAGCATAGGCTATGACACAGAAGTTCATGCTCGCCAAGGACTACGCTCAGGCGGCTGATAGGAACATCAAGGCCCGTGGCGGCAGGAAGGTCACCGCCGCCGAGAAGACCAAGAGGATGGCGTCCATCCTGTCCAAGGGCGGCACCGTCAAGCTGGGCGAGGCGATGGTCGGCCCCATCTCCATCCGCATCAACTACGAGGGCATCGCCCGTCAGGCACTGGTCGAGGACCTCGTCCCGCAGGGCGAGATCAGGCAGTACCCGGTGCTGTCCGACCTGCCGACCGCGTACTCCCTCAACTCCAACGACGGACAGGTCCGCATCTCCCATGTGGAGGGCAAGACCATCGTCCCGAAGTACGGACGCATCGCGGCGGAGTGGGAGGTGGATCGTTCCGACCTGGAGCTGCTCCACGCCAACATCGTCGAGTACGCCGACAACATGACCGTGCAGCAGATCATGAAGGAGGAGGACAACCTCCTGTACAACGGCTACGACCTGATGATCCAGGACTGGCAGGACCTCCATCCGGGCCAGACCGACAACAACATCACGATGGTCGGCACCACCCTGACGCTGGACACCCTGATCGACGCCCAGGCGTTCATCGCGTCCCAGCAGAACGAGGCGAAGCTGCTCATCGCCAATCCGGCAGACATGTACGACCTGTACAGGTGGGATCTGCTCACCGTCGGCGTCGCCTTCAAGGACAACTACTTCGCAGGCTACAAGCAGACGACGTTCGGCGACTGGACCCTGCTCAAGTCCGTCACCATGCCGCGTGGCGTGTTCTACGTCACCGGCGCTCCGAACACCGTCGGCATCTTCTCGACCCGCTACGGCCTTGAGGCGACGGATGACGTGACGGCGAACTCGAAGTTCAAGATTCGCAAGATCTTCAACGAGTTGTGCTCGCTCGTGCTCGTGAATCAGTTGGCTGTGGCGAAGATCACCAAGGAGTGACGCATTCTTCACGAATGATTCACAACTGACCGAGGCCCCGCTCACAAGGCGGGGCCTTTCCCTATCCGTGCAACTCATACACCCTCGTTCCGCAGTCATAGAACCGGCTGTAGCCCTTGGAGCGCATCGTGGCGTCCTCATCCTTCATCTGCGTCGAATACCTAGACAGCATGTCGAACGGGTTGTTGTGAATCCACCAGTAGCTCGGCACGGTGTCCCTCGTATGGGCGAACCCGATTCTCTCATATGACGATCCGGTGAACTTCGCCCGATTGCAGTAGGATATGACGTCGGTGATGCCGAACCGATCCATAGAATGCTTCAGCAACCGGGACATTCCTCCTACGACCTCAGTACCCATCCGGCAACAGTATCTCAGCATCTCCATCCCCTCGAAGCCGGAGAACCTGGGTTTGCCGAACGTCATGAGGGCCACTAGCTCCCCGTCATGGGCAAGGCCGAGGCGATAGCGCGATCCGATCGCCCCCTGTATGTGGTTCTCACGAAAGAACCCCATAGACGTGTGCGAATCGACCTCGACGACATCGCACCTGCGCGCCCCGATTCTTTCCGACATCCCGAGCGCGGTCGACAGGAGCGACTTCACGACCTTCTTGTTGTTCGTCCACTCCCACTCAAAGACATGGACGAGCCTGATGCCGAGGGCCTCGCACGCCTCGGTCTTTCCGAGATGGTATCCGGAGTCCTTGAACTCGTCGGTGTGCCAGTACGAACCATCGAACTCAATCGCAAGATTCCTTGACGGAATGTACACATCAAGCTCCTGCGGCTTGATGATGTCCCTCACGGTCTGTCTCGCATCGGGAGCGATGGAGCGGACGAATTGGAACAGCTCCGCCTCCTCGTTGGACGGTGAGTGGGGCGATGTACGGTGGATTCGGTCCGACATCCCATACCTGATGACGGCCTTCCCGACTCTCTGACTCCATGTGCCGAGTCGCTCCTGAAGCTCGTACATGCTCGGATCGTGGTCGAACGAATCGAGGATGGACCATGCGAACGATTCGTCGTCGCAGAACCGGCACGCATCCTCGGTCCACCCCTTGCGCTTCGTGGCCTTCAGTTTCTCCGTCGACCTAGCTTTGGCCATCTCGCTCTGTCTCGTCCTCAGCTCGGGGTGTTCCCTGAAACGCCTCTTCTGCGACTCGCTCAGCCTCCGCTTCGACTCCTCGGACATGTGGGAGCCCTTGCGTCCGCTCATCCTGGAGTATTCGCCCATCTTCAGCCTCAGCGTGGGGTCGTTCTCGAATCGGAGCTTCTGGGCCTCGGACATCCTCGTCTTGGCCTCGTCGGACATCACCTTGCCCTTGTTCGACTCCGATATGCGCCGCTTCGTCTCATCCGACACCGCCCTTGTGCGGTTCGACCTGATGATGGCCTGACGATGGCTCTCGCTTATCGGCCCCCTGTCAGTCCTCGCCTTGGCGCTCTCCGACATCCTCCTTTTCGTCTCCTCAGAAAACGTCCGTCTGACGTATCCATCATCGTGCGTCTTGGTGTGGGTCTTGTACCCAGCCACCGAACTGCACTCATACCCGCACACGGGGCATGTGAGCGATTCAGGTATGCCCTTGGCCTTCAGTTTGCAGTCGTCGCATACGGTCTGCCTGTTGCTGTGCGTGTGGAACATCGCACCGCACTCCGCACATGTCTTGTCGATGCCGTTGACATTCAGGTCGCAGTAACCGCACATCCCGTTCGGTCGTATCGACCGAGCGCCGCGCGACTTTCCGCATCTGATGCATCTCACCTTTTCCATACGGCCATCTTACATCCAAGAGAGGACAGATGTTTGATGGGTGTGTCTCGCTTGTAGTGTCATGGCTGGCAGACGTTTCTGCGATCACATGTGCAGCTCATACACCCTCGTCCCACAGTCGTAGACACGATGGAACCCGCGACCGCGCATCACCGCATCCTCGTTCCTCATCTGCGCCCTGTACCGTGCGAGATGTTCCTGACCGTTCGCCCATGTGTAGCTCGGTGCAGTGTCACGGACATGGGAGAATCCCAGCCGCTCATACGAACGTCCGGTGAACTTCGACCGGTTGCAGTACGCCATGACATCGCTGATTCCATAGTCGCTCATGGCATGGGACAAGAGCCTCGACATGCCACCGACGACCTCGGTTCCCATCCGACAGCAGTAGCGGAGCATCTCCATGCCGTCGAACGCTCCGAACCTTGGTCTTCCGAATGTCATCAGCGACACAAGTCCGCCGTCGCACTCAAGACCGAGCCTTATGGTGGAGCCGACACCGCCCTGTATGTGGTTCTCATCGAGGAATGTCATGGCGGTGTGGGAATCGACCTCGACCACCCGACACCTTCTGGCGAACACTCTATCATCAAGTCCCAGCGCCGAGCGAATCATGGACTCGCAGACATTTCTTCTCTCAAGCCATTCCCACTCGAATATGTGGATGAGCCTGATTCCCTTTTTCTCGCATCCGATGGTCTTGTCGAGCTGCCGGTTCACGTCGGGATTCACCTCGTCGGAATGCCAGTAGGCACCGTCGAACTCAATGGCAAGGCTTTTCTCCGGCACGTAGATGTCCAATTCCCTGCCGTCCAGCACAGTGGTGTCGGCGTATCCGTCGAATCCCAGCGAACGCACGTAATCCCGGACTTCGTTCTCCATGCCGGAGGTCTTTGCGTGCGTGTTCACCATACCGTTCAGTCCGTACCGGTTGACGTTCTTGACTATGGTCTGGCACATCGGTATCCCCAGCGCATCGGCAAGCTCGATGTATGTGGGGCGATGGTCGAACGATTCGATGAGTGAACGGAGCCTACTCTCGTCCTCCAATACCGATGCGGCGTCCTCACCGACCGCCCTCACACGCCTGTTGTGGGCGATGAGGTCCTTGGTGAACTGCATCTGGAACGCGGACTCAACGCCGTACCGCTCCACCATGTTCCTCTTCCGGGTCTCCCTGACGAGTTCGCTCCCCCAAGGGGTCTCGGCACCGTACCGCTCCATGTTGGTCGCATGGGTCTTCTCGGCTATCTCGGGGTTGGCGAGGCCGCGTTTTCCATCCCACCGTTCATCGAAGGCTCTTCTGACCTTCTCCTTTATCTCCGGCACACGGCTGACATGGGCGTCCCCGTACCGCTCGACGTTCGTCCTGTAGCGCTTCTCCGTCAGCTCCTTGGAGGCGAAGCCGATGCCTCCATAGCGCTCGATCGTTGTCCTCTCGCGCTTCGGCTTGGCGATGCAGTAGGAGCATATGCAGTTCCTCATCCTCTCGGGCCAGCGCATCTTGTGGCATGCGGGGCACTCGACACGTTCCACCCCCTTATGCGAGTCGGACATGGTGCATCGACGGCACTGTTCAAGCTCGTGGTCGTCGGTGTAGGTCCTGCCGCATCTCCTGCACACGTATTGGCGGCGCTCCCCCTTCGGCTCCTTCGCCTTGGTACGCAACGAACGGCAGATGTTGCACAAGCCATCCTTGAACGTCCTGCGCCTGCGCATCCTGTGGCAGCCATCGCACTCAATCAGCTCGTCCTTCCGCGCCCTGCACTCGTCGCACTCCTTGCGTCTGGATGACCCACGGAAGACATTGCCGCATGTCTGACACACCATCTCCGGCTTCTCACGACGGCACCATTGGCACACGCCGCTCCCATCGATGGATGATTCCCTGCGATCCCTGTTGCACTTGACGCATATCATGGAACCATTATAACGCATGTCGCATCAATATACAAATTGTATGGTTCCACTATGCGTCGGACATCCGCATTCAATCAGCAGTACACGTGTGCATACACCGAAGTCAACAACATGGCGGCAAACCACAATGGCACCAGAGCGACTCCGGCATCACCGAGAACCACGACGCCGCAACACGCCAACGCCGTCACGATCATCAGCATCAGGTCGAACAGGGACAGAATCGCCGTGACGACGGCGAACGCAATCATGGACCGCGTACCGCATCTCATGAGTTCCCGCCTTCCGTGCCGTCATCCTTCGGGTCATCCCAGAACGAGAGGCGCAGATGCCACCCGTTCAGATATCCGCAATGCGAATAGGCCTCGGCGGTGTTCAGCAGCTGTGCGGCCCGCAGGTCGTCGGTGTCGAACGTGGCCGGGGCCTTCGCATCACCGAGCAGCGAGTCCACCAGCACATACATGTCATCCGGCGTGGCCCCATGAGGGTCGAATCGGGCGATCCTCATCAACATGCATCCGGGGTTGCGGAACACCCACACGGAATCATTCGTCCACACGGGCATGAACACCCCGTCCATGTTCTTGAGGATCGGGACGCCGTTCACGAGCACTCCCTTGCACCAGTCGCCCATATGGACGTCCACATGTTTCAACCCGTACTCGTCGTATTCCAGATCGACCATAGGAAGCGTGTCGAGGAGTGCCGCCAAGGCATCGTCGAACCTGTCTTCCAGGTCCCCATCCGTCATCATGTTCCGTCACCTGCCTTTCAGTCTCAGCATCTTGTCGTTAAGACATCCATCATCGTCGATGGACAGCGTCCTGTCGACCATCATGTCATACGACATGTCATACGACATGTCGCATCTATGAAGGCCGATGTGGCTGATTGACGGCGCGCCGTCCGTGATGCGATACGACGCCTGCGAGTCCCATCCGTCCCTGGAATGGATCAGCGTCCTCGGCATGCCGTCGATCACATCCACCAGGTGCTTGAGGAACCTTGTGTCGCTGTCGAACCTGCCACCACATCCGCACACGACGAACCCATCCTCGACCGTCAGCACATTCCGCACGTCGAATCCACCGATATGCTCGGCCAGCTTGTCCGAAGGCCGCTCGCCGGAATCATCGTCGTAGGGAACCAGGAACAGCGTGCCGTTCCCGCCCCTCCATCCGTTCTCACCGTTCATCCGTCATCCTTTCCCGAAACCTCCAACGCATCACGCCGGCATCCGTGTCCACCCGGTCATCGGATGAGCGAACCGACATAGGTCATGTCAACATCATCCTCGTCGAACGCCCTGCTGTGATACACGAGTCTCGACCTGTCGGCCCGCTCCAGAACATCGCGCACCAATCTTGAACGGCTGGAGTCATCGGTCGGAACCGGCCTGCCCTTGAGGAGGATGCCCTTCAGCACCGACCTGATCGACTTCACCTCAAGGTAGTGGTCGGACTTGACCTTGACCATCCACCCGTCCGCGTAGTAGAGGACGACGCCCTCACGGTCGCTTGATTGCGCGTCGGCTATCGCCTTCTCCAGTTCGTCCCGGTCATGGCATTCGCGCAGCACCTCGGGACGGTCGAAGTCGAACGATTCGGCTATCAGCCGTTCCGCGTCCGGGTCTATGCCGAACGCCTCCGTGTTGCGGATGCAGTGCAGGAAGAACAGGCGGCTATGGTCGTAGCCGACGATGTGCCTATCCGATTCCATGTCCACGACCTCAACGGCCATCGTCACGTTCCGGTCGTGCAGGATACGCCACGGTTCGCTTTCACGTCCCGCAATCCTCTCGTGCAGGAGCCGTTCGATGAGCGGAGAATAGTCGGTCCGCCCGCTCTTCGACCAGCAACGGAGACGCCCGTCGGGGGCGGCACCGACCAGTCCGAGGAACCCGTTCTCCTTGCTCTCCACACGAACCGGGTAGGCGTCATGGCCCAGCACCTTGTCGGGGGTCACGGTGTCGTTCTCACCGAGGTTGAAGAACTTGTCGAATCCACGCATCACCACCCGCCCCTCATGGTCGAGGAACAGGCCACGGGCCTTCGACGAGTATTCGTCCCACCTGTGATTGACGAAGGCGTCACGGGTGAAGTTGCAGGCGTACACATCCGATTCGCCATCGACCGGACGGACACGCACGTTCGGGTTGGCCCTCATGCCGTCAAGCAGATTACCGTTGTCCACGTCATTCCCCTTGGATGATCTGCATGATTGTTCGGTCGCTTACCGGTGCCATGTCCCACGCATCGACGCCGACGTTGAGCATCATCGGGTCGCCGAACTCGTCACGGTCCTTCGCATGGGTGTGCCCGTGGAGCAGCACAAGCCCATCGACGCGCGGAGGGGCGAAACGGCGGAGCCTTTCCGCCAGCGCGTTGGTCGAAAGACCATCGGGAACCGGTAGGTCGAACATGTCACGATACGGGAAGTGCGACAGCAACACCGGCATTCCGTCCGAAAGCACGTCAAGGCCAATCGGGGAGACGACCGAGAACAGCCCGGCCCACCTTACGTAGTCCTTCCTGTCGTGGTGGAGCAGGGCGTTCTCGTGGTTGCCCAGGATGAGACGGCGGCGTTTGCGCGGGATGTTCAGCATCCTAATCATCGCCTCGGCCTCCCTCATGCTTCTAGAGCCTCCGGACGACACGTCCCCCAGCACGGTCAGCGTATCATCGGCGGAACATCTCGAGTTGATGGCATCGACCAGGTCGCGGTCGTGCCTCTCCCAGTCGACCGCATCCCACAGGTCGACGCCGGCCTCCAAGCACTCCTCGCGGATGGTCGCATCATTGGGCCATCCGGGCTCCGCATAACCGCGCAGCGCGGCCACGAACGGATGCCCGAAGTGCAGGTCCGATGTATACCAGTTGGTCATTTCACCTTCTTTCGTCAATTGGAGTGTGGCGATCTAGCGCGGCGTCGATTACCTTCCAAGCATCGACCACGAAGACGCCGCGCTCCCACGGGGCGTGCGCGTCTCAGACATCATCAACGTCCTTCCGCGTGGGAGGGGTGTTGGCGAAGTTGGCGCTATTCGCCATGAGCTGCTTGGCCGCGCGGATTGCTGGCTCAGGAGCGCAATGCAGAACGTGCTCGTAGTAGTATCTGACATAGGCGTATCGGTTGCCGCAGGAGCACCCGATCGTCCCTATCCCGTGGTCGTGTGTCTGCTCGTGGCAGAACTTCGGGATGTCGATGTCCACCATTACCTCCTTGTCCAACATCCTTTTGACGCCTACTAGTATAAGGTAGCGCCGGTGGAACGCAAAATCGACGGCGAGTCACCACACCGCGATCTCGCACAGGAACGTCCCCCAGCATCCCGTTTCGTGATGCAGAACACCGGTGTCACCCGATGTCGTCGTGAAACTCACGCGGACGATTGTGCAGTCGCCGCCATCATCGGGCAACTCCTCATCCCACGAGACGACCGACGCCGGTTCGTTGACGGAATCGCCGACGACCTCGTGTCTCCATGCCCCATGCTCATGCGTATGCCGCCACTCCCTCTTCAGCCAGAGAAGAATCGCGTCGTCGATGAGCCTGTTGATGGTCCTGCGGTCATCCATCTCATTCCGCACCGTCTCTTCAATCTCCGCGATTTCGTCCTCAGTCATTCCTGACCTCCTCATTCTGCATCAATGCATCGTAAAGGCAGATGACGGCGGCAATGAGAAACACCATCGCCATGAAGATTGCGCCTCCTACACCGACTCCGGCAGCCTCAAGAACCCTCATGATTCACCACCTGCCCATTCAGTCGTCAAGGCCCCAGAATGAACGGAAATACGATTCATTCCAGCATTTGTCACATACATTGAACGCTTCGCCATCCACCTTAAGCCAATGATGCCGCACCATACAATAGCCATATGTGTTCCCGCAGACGACGCACCTATATTTGCGATGCAGTGCCAGATTGACAGCGAGCTTTGCATCCTTCAACATGTCCGATAGGAAGTTTCGCACACTCATCTCACGCCTCCACCCGATTCCGAAAATCGAATCCTCCGACGCGACACCACCACAGCCGACCTGCGATTGCATTGTCACACCTCCCTGAGTCCATTGTCCGATGACAGCGTCAATGATACCGTGAAAACGGTGCAATGACAAGCCGACCGGCGTTTCTATGGTTCAGCCACCGGTGGTATATAATTGTATGTGTAATCACAAACTTTCTATCCACCTCTTTGTGGAATCGCCACAGGGGGGGGGATTGGATGAATCGATATGCCCAGAAGAACCGCAGACGAGTTCAGCGAAGGCGGCATCCCGTTCGACTACCTGAGCGACGAAGCGAAAGAGAATGCCATCGAAAATGTCAGCAACGACGATGGCCTGTATGACGTGGCGTCAATGACCATCGACGAGGATCTCGACTCGTTGAAGAGCGTGCTCGAATCGATCGGCGTGGAACTCAGGGACTACAACGTCGGATACCCCGGCACGTTCGCCACCATCCGCATCGACGACCGCACGGAGGACGACCTCATGTACCCCGACGCCACGACCAACCATCTCGCCGACATCCAGCACGCCGAGGACGACGGGTATTGGATTGGCGTCGGGGTCAAGGAGGACTGGGACAAGCGCGTCCCCGAGCTCCAGGCGATGGTGGACGCCATCAACGCCAAACTCGATGGCTCCGACCCTGACGCTGAATGGCCATACTACGATGGCTTTGATGGCGAGACCCAGGAGCTGTACAACGCCTATGATGAGGCGGCGGGTGAGTGCGCCGACAGGGCCATCAGGGACATCAGCGACAACTACGACTACCTCACGACCAACGACGAGGCAATCAGGGAGTTCATCGAAGGCAGCGACTTCCTCTTCGACGAGGACGGCAGCCTGATGTGAACCATCATCATAAACGACAAACGGAACGACCCCATATCTTGACACTCCCGTGATTGAAATCACGAGATTCCTGCGAACTGGGCTTGCTTGGCTTCATGTTCCCATATAGTCAGAGGCTTCCCATGTTGAGCAGGCTACCCCCGATTGTCGGTCGGTTCTTTCACGTTATGAGTTGTTTGGCTTATTCGCAATGCTTCGTCCCGGATGTTCAATGCGGCATTGACATCCCGGTCGTGCCATGCCCCGCAGTGTTCGCAGACCCATTCGCGCTCCGAGAGTCTCAGTCCCTCGTATTTGCGCCCGCAGTCGTGGCAGAGTCTGGAACTTGGGTAGAACCTGTCCACTTGGACGAACGTACGACCATACCATTCCGCCTTGTATGCGAGCTTGTCCATGAACCCTCGCCACCCGTCTCGTAGGATGGCATGGTTCATCACGCGCTTGCGTGACTGTCCGTTGCGCATCGGCTTGCCGTCCGCGTCGAGCTTCCTTCTCGCGCGTCGAGTCATGTTCCGCACCATCAGGGTCTCCATGCCGATGAATTGGTTCTCTTCTATCAGCCTGCGGGACGTCTGATGCTGGAAGTCCTCACGGTAGTGGCGCAGTCTCGCGTACGCCTTGGCGACGGCTTGTCTCTGCTTGCGGTAGTTGCTTGAGCCTTTCCTCCTTCGTGAGAGCTTCCGCTGCTCGCGTCTGACGTTCACCTCCAGTCGGCGCAGACGGTCGGGGTAGTCGATTTTCTCCCCGGTGGAGAGCGCGATGAAGTCCTTGACACCCACGTCGATGCCGACCTGTCCTTCGACGGGTGGCTTGGGTTGGATGTCCACGTCGAACAGGAGCACGAGATAGTATGTCCGGTTCTCCCGTTTCACCGTCCAACTGGATAGCGATTCGATCGGGTAGCGTAGCTTATCGCGTCTGCGAATGCGCACCGAGCCGAGCTTCCTGGACAGGGGATACCGGTTGCCTTCCATGCGGCGCATCGGCGCAGTGTTGCGGAACGACTGGACGTTGTCATGCCGGGATGCGAACCGGGGACGGTTGCGGGCGTACTCCGACTTGCGGAAGTACGCCGCCCGCGCTTTACGGAAGTCCATGATGGCGTTGCTCAATGCGTTCGACGGAATCGGACTGTCTCTCAGCCATTCGTTCGCCCGCTTCATGTCCGTCACGTTCGGATAAACGGGTTTCGGATTGGTCTCCTTGTTGAACGTGTTGAACGCCTCGACCTGCTGGTTGTATGCGAAACGTCTATCCCCGAAGCATCGTTCCAACAGTGCCGCCTGCGTCTTCGAGGGCTTGAAGGGAATGCGTTGTGCGACCTTGCGAACCGTCATTCCGCGTCGCGCTCCTTTAACCGTTGTCCGTCGATGTACTTGGCGACCGCATCCTCCTTCGTCGTGCCGATGCTTTCCACGAAGTAGCTGGGAGACCAAAGGCACAAGGTCACGGCTCAGTGCCGTAGACCGATTCGTATTGTCGAACCGGCCGGCGGATGGTGCAGGATTCGGACCTGCGGAACCTCTCGGTTCACCTGTTTTCAAGACAGGCGCGTTAGACCGCTCCGCCAACCATCCATGCCTGACTTTCTCTCCGGCCGCTCAGGCTACGACCCGCACGTACACCGGCTTCACATGATCCACCGGCGCGTGGAGAGTGGCGGGAGAGCGGATTGGGTTTTACCGCCAGCGTCGAGGACAACGGTGCCTGTCGTATGCACCCTCTGGACGTGCCATCCGTTCAGGCCGCTAAGCCAAAGTCCGCTAAGACCCGGATGCGCCTTACCCCCACCGTTCCGACGGGGTATTCGGCCACTCCCATGACGATGGACGGGTCGTCACCCATCCACCATCGTGCCCCGAGCCGGACTCGAACCGGCAACACGCGGATTAGAAGTCCGCTGCTCTATCCGTTGAGCTACCGAGGCAGTGACGGCTCCGCACCGGGATTCGCACCCGGACGGGCCTTCGATCCGTTTGCAGCAGGCGCCCATCGTGTGCATCCACGACGTGTCTCCTGTGTCAGCCCCTTCGGATGCGGTAGTGCTATAGTATGCCGCATCCTGGAATGACTTTTCCACCATACGGAGCCGTCGTGCCCACGAGAGGAATCGGACCTCCGACACCCGCTTTAGGAGAGCGGTGCTCTATCCACTGAGCTACGTGGGCAATGGGTGGTGGATTGATGTCGAACCGCATCATCGAGTGTGGGCAAACGACCTGCTTGACGCGGACGAAGGCATCGCACCATCACCAGTGGGCTCGGCTGGGCTTGAACCAGCGACCTGCATTTTATAAGAATGCTGCTCTAACCTACTGAGCTACGAGCCCGCATCGACCGTCCCCGGCCGACATCGGATTATGTTACTACCGAATCGGCGAAGCGCAAAATCACCCGGCGTTTCCCGATTCGCCGGCTCCATGGATCATCCGACACCTCGCCGTTCATTCCACGCGCTTCCGCAACCTATCCATCACCGTGTGGTATTCGGAGATGTCGTTGGCCAGACAGGTGGTGACGCGGTGGTCCGTTTCGAGTCGCTCGACCCCAAGCTCCAGACGCTCCGACATGAGCGACACCGTCGACATGTCCAGTCTGCGATGCGAGGTGTGTGATTCAAGTTGCACTTCGGGCAGCTTCTCGGTGATCCACGACACGTCGAACTGCGGGTTCCTTCCGGCGATGCGAAGCTCGTCGAACATGGCGGACGCCGCATCGAGGTACTGGTTCATCTCGATGACCTCGCCCCTGATGATCGATGCGATCTCGCATCCGGGTTTGTCGGAGACGCACGCACAGAGCAGACCGTTGGTCGAGTGCATCCCGGCAATCGCGCCGAGCGTCGTCTCATTGACGTCCAGACTGGTGTGCGGAATCACCCAGCTCGCCACGTCTCCCTTGGCCGGATTGCCCAGCGAGTCGGTGACGCACATCCCGACCTCAAGCAGCTCCCCGTCACACGGGGCGATCGCGGTGGTCTCCACATCCACCCACAGCAAACCGACATCATGCATGTCCATCTGTCCTTTCCGTATCACCTGACGGACAACCATGTTAGCACCGTTCCGGACGCGACACGCCGGAGTGCCGAACGCCATCCCGGAACACCGTCTGGAGACTCGGTGCGGACGCCTGAATCAAACTAGAATTGATGGTGTATGCAGGCATGCCCAGATGCCATCACGATTGGAGAACCACCTATGAACGACGAAGAACTCATGAACAAGGGTCCCGTGGTCGAGGACGATGCCGTGGTCAGGACGACCGACAAGAAGGCGGATGAGGACGACAGGATAGAGGACATCCGCGTCTCCGACGACGTCACCCCGAACTTCGGCTACCCCACATTCAACAACTCCGGCCCCAGCGAGACGATGGGAAGGATAGGCTGGGCCCTCACCGACATCGACGACAGGCTTTCAGAAGTGTCGGGCGACGACATCACCGTCAAGGCCGACAACATCACCGATGCCACCGACACCGGCAAGGCGCTCATCACCGCGACCGATGCGGAGGCGGCCCGCGAGGCCATCGGCGCGGGGACGTCGGACTTCGACGGCGCGTATGGTTCGCTGACCGGAATCCCCAGCGAGTTCACCCCGGCGCACCACACCCACGAGATCGCCGACGTGAACGGCCTTCAGGACGCGCTCGACGCCAAGGCGGACCAGAGCGCCCTTGAGGCGCTGTCCGAGCTTGTCGACGGAAAGGGCGACGCATCGGAGATCACCTCGCAGCTGGACGCCATCAACGCCGCCCTTGAGACGAAGGCCGAGAAGGCCGATGTGGATGAGGCGCTCGCCCTGAAGGCCGATTCGGCCACCGTCACGGAGGAGCTGTCGAAGAAGGCCGATAAGGACGCCATGACCGAGGCCCTCGCGCTCAAGGCCGACACCGCCACCGTGAACGAACAGCTTGCGGCCAAGGCCGATTCGGCGACGGTCACGGAGGAACTCGCCAAGAAGGCGAACACGGCGACGGTGAATGAGCAGCTCGCTCTGAAGGCCGACACCGCGACCGTCACCGAGCAGCTCGCCGCGAAGGCCGATGCCGAAGCCCTGACCACCGGTCTCGCCGGAAAGCTGGACGCCACCGCCAACGCCGTCTCCGCATCCAAGCTGGAGACCGCAAGGACCATAGCGCTGACCGGAGAGGTCACCGGAACCGCTTCGTTCGACGGAACCGCGGACGTCGCCATCGCGGCTTCGGTCGCCGACGGCGTCATCCCCAATGCATCGACGCTCGAAGGCGTCACCGACACCGGACGCGCCCTGATGACGGCGGAGTCCGCGTCCGCGGCCGTGGCGACCCTTGGTCTGTCCTCGGTCTACGACTACAAGGGGCAGGTGGCATCCGAGATCGACCTGCCGGAGGACGCCGAGCTGGGCGACGTGTACAATGTCTCCGACACGGGGATGAACTATGCGTGGAACGGCACACAGTGGGACTCCCTCGGAACCGTGACCACGCTCGCGTCTCTCGGCGTCACCGCGACAGCGGCCGAGCTGAACTACACCGCTGGTGTGACTGCCCCGATTCAGACTCAGCTTGATGCCAAGGCCGATACCAGCGCCATCCCGACCATCCCCGGCAATGCCACCGCATCCAAGGCTGGTCTGATGTCCTCTGAGGACAAGACCAAGCTCGACGGCATGACCAACTACGTTCTGCCTGAGGCCACATCCGATGTGCTTGGCGGTGTGAAGGTCGGTGCCGGCCTCACTGTCCAGGATGGCAAGCTGACCACATCGAACGAGTCGAGAACGTTCGCCAACCCGGAGGTCATCGGTTCTGACGAGACGCTTGACCTTGCGACTGCGACCAACGGCGTCTACTCCATCTCCGGTGGTTCGATAACCGGCCTCACCGACTCGAACGACTCGGCTGCCGCCCTGGTAATCAATGCCGGTGCAACCCACCCGTCCGCCATCGCATTCGACGGAGCATTCGCCGCCGACAAGGTTCTTCCCGTCTGCCAGGATGGAACCACCTGGTTCAAGCTGACAGCTATGGATCGAGCCGAGTTCGTTGCAGATCCTGCCGGCGACACAGTCACCAAGGAGGAGTTCACCGCCCTCCGTGATGCCCTTGTCACTGCTGGAATCATGAAGCCGCAGGCCTGACTCATCCTCTGACATGCGGAGGTCATCCTATCGCAGGCCGGCCTCCGCCCCAACTCACAATCTATAACATCTAGTGGAGAGCATATGAGATATACTGAGAACTTTGGTCTTCCTCTCTACGAATACAAGGATGACGCCGATCTGGTCGAGGGGTACAACAAGACCGCGCAGTTCATCGACGACTACCTCAGCGAGGCGTCGCATGTGACTCACGGCAACGGCGCTCCCACGGCGACGGGGCAGGAGTCTGAGGGCGACGTCTACGTCGACACCGGCGGGGACAGGCCGAGCATCTACGTGTTCGCAACCGACGACGACGGGAACCCGGCATGGATAGAGGTCATCGACTCCAACAGGCCGTCCAAGTGGTTCACCGGCAACGGCGACCCCGTGAGCGGTCCCGACTATCTTCCGAACGACATGTACCTCGACGTCGACACCGCCAACGTCTGGATGTACGTCGGCGAGCCGAGCGAGGACCTGACGGTCGACGTCAACGCATCGCCGGTCAGGCTGATGAAGAACGGGGAGATAATCGGCCGTAACTGGTTCTACCGTCAGGGAAGCACGCACATCAGCATCGAAGGTGCCGTCGGACGCAAGGACTATGAGGGCAATCCGAGCTCAGGCGGAGCCACCGAGAGCGTCAGGCTTCCGATGGCCGCGTACATCACGCCGTTCTCGGTCTCCGGAAGCGTCGACGTGCCCTACGACCTCTACTATCGCCTGAGCGCCAGGGGCTTCGACTCCGGAAGGCACTTCGAGCACCACAACGCCGAGGACAAGGCGTACACGTCGGAGGCCGAGGTCGCCATCACAAGGCCGAGCACCTACTCCACCTGCGTGTTCACCATCGACCCCGGAGACGACGTCTCATGGAGCGGCGAGTTCGACGTCACCACCTACGGCCTCTATCAGGCGTATGACTACGCCAAGATGCTCCAGAACGGAGTCAGGTGGTTCGACCAGTCGGGACACATCGAGTACACCGAACCGTGGATCTTCATCTGCACGCTCGGAGCCGCGGAGGGGCAGTGCAGGGTCCCGAAGGGCGGAACGGCACGGCAGGTGCTCACCAAGGTGTCCGATGCCGACTATGACCTCCAGTGGGACGACGTCCGCGCGCAGGATGTGACCTACGGCGATTCGGATGTGTCGGCGGCGCTCGACTCCCTCAAGGACGCCGACGGTCAGGCATCCGGCAGAATCGACCTCATCGACGAGCGCGTGAGCAACGTGGAGTCCCGTGTCACCAAGACCGAGACGGACATCGCCGCGAACACCGAGGGCATAGCCCAGAACAAGGCCGCCATAGCCGAGAATCGCGCCGACATCGACGGCCATTCCGAGACACTCGCCCAGCACGCCGAGGACATCAGGACCAATGCCGATGGAGTCGCCGCCAACGCGGAAGGCATCACGGCGCTCACCGGTCGCGTCGACGACCATGAGACCAGGATAGCGGAGAACGCGAAGGGTGTCGCCGACAACAAGGCCGATGTGGCCCAGAACGCGGTCGACATCGCACAGAACGCCGCCGCGATCTCCAAGAACACCACTGACATCGCCAACCTGTCCACCAAGACCGACTCGAACTCGGACAAGCTCATCGAGCATGATGGAAGGATCTCGGCCCTGGAGGACCGGGCCGACGCCGACGACACCGCCGACGCCGCACTGGAGGCGAGGGTCACCACCGTCGAGGCCAACGTGAAGGCCAACGCCGACGACATCGACGCGCTTGACACGAGGGTGACCGCGAACGAGGGATCGATCCGCACGATGGACGGACGCCTCGACGCCGTGGAGGATGACGTGACCCGCATCGACGGGAACGTCTCCAGACTGACCGATCGCGTCACCCAGACCGAGAAGGACGTCATCGCCCTCGACGGCAGGATGGACACGGCCGAGACCGGAATATCCGCCTTGGACGGCAGGGTGACGGCCAACGAGAAGTCCATCGAGACGCTGGATGGCAGGATGGATTCGGCCGAGGCCACGATCACCGACCTCGGAAACGACGTGGAGTCGCTCGACGGAAGGGTCACCAAGAACGAGACCAACATCAAGGGCAACACCGAGTCCCTGACCTACATCGACACGAGGCTCGACGCCGCCGAGGCGACCGTCACCGACCTGTCCGGAAGGGTCGGGACCATCGAGACCGAGGGTGCCAAGCTCCAGCAGGACGTGGCCGACCTCCACAATGAGATCGCCAACGTGAAGACCGGCGACAAGCAGTACTGCATGAGGGCGACGCTGGACGACTACACCATCAACGTGGCCGTCTACGGAACCAACGCCGAGAACGTCACCGGCATAACGGTCACGAGTATCATCGTCACCGACGGAACCGACGAGATGCGGCTCCAGCCCATCGGCTCCGGCGAGGTGTATTCGGGCGACGTCAGGTCGTATGTCGAGAACGACAGCGAATCGGTGGCCATCATCGCTAGGTTCGTCGATTCGGCCGGCGTCAGCAGGGTGCTCTCGCAGGGGGTCATCCTCCCCTCCGACCTCAACGTGGACACGGCGACGGACGAGGAGTTCCGGGCGTACTTCAACATCTGATGAATCTTCCCCTCCCCGCAGTGGGGGGGGGGGGGAACCGAAAGGGAAAACGACATGGCAGCAACAGGAAACGAACT
>JFBN01307405.1_pt1 | contig 136768 bp, 127 predicted proteins | sample 768741 | NCBI WGS metagenome assembly JFBN01 (sample SAMN01983846, study PRJNA193217) | chicken gut metagenome | biome: terrestrial biome; isolation source: ceca of Broiler chicken | host: Gallus gallus | place: United Kingdom: England | collected 2010-09-07
TTTTCTTTGTGCCAGCAAAGAAAAATTGCCCGGCGCAATATAAGAATAAATTAAGAAATAGTTATCTTTAACATATATTGTGCCGAACGGGTACTTTTTTGGTTCGAGTTCTTAAGCAAATAAAGAACTCGAATTAAAGAAATTTAGTGAAATTAATTGAATTTTAATTTATTTTTAAACCATATTTAACCTTTTTGTAATAGTATTTTAATATGAATAAATTATACTACTTTATGAAAGGTGGAAAGCCTGATGATTAATCGATTAATTATTTTAATGCTTGTGTGTCTAATGTCTTTGGGCGCAACGGCAAGTGCCGGTTCGTCTGAAACAAAAGAAGATGATAATCTGCCGCCAATGGTTATTGAAACGGATAATTTGACTTATGCCGGAGCTTTTATCGATTGGAGCAGTTCTCCTAGAATAGTTGCTCAAAAGAGTGTATCGCTTCATAAAGAACCTGCTGATAATAGTCCTATCGTCGGTACTGTTCCCGTATATACTTCATCAACAATAGTAAAACAGGAAATGCTTCCTATCGTAGGTGTTAAAGCATATATTTATCCTCGTATGGGTAAGACAAAGATTATTGCTTCATCAGAGCGGGCAAAGCAATCTGCTGCTTTAACGGATACAGCTGATGTAAATATTGGAGATGATATTTATGTAGTTTATAGTGAAAAAAGCGGACTTAAAAGTGTTGTATGGTATAAAGGAAATTTTGTCGTAGTACCGTCTAGTGGTATAAAAATACCATATATAAATTCCAATCCGGAACAAAACTATTATCAAGGTTATACTTATGCCATTTATGAAGGATATTCCACTTATAATGATATTGTAAACGAACCTGATATAAATTATTACGGATATTATGATAATGGACAACGATATCTTATAAAACGACCTGTTTGCAGGCGTAATGCAGATATTTGGCTTCAATTGGAATTGCCTGATAAAACGACTGGCTGGGTGAAAGTAACAGATGCTCACGCAGGTGCAAATGCACAGCCTGATTGGTGGAAATGTTATACAGGGTTTGCGTTAGATTGCTTTACTGGTTTTTCGCCGGATACTCACAAACTGCTTACAAACTAATTATGGATATCTTGAAAAAAATAACGGAAAAGACCATTGATATAACTTTTGTAATTATATCAATGGTCTTTTTTTATGGTGTGATGAGTTTTACATCATGTTCGTTAAAATACTGTTTGAATTCATCCGGCAGGTCCTTGTCGGTGATAAGGTAGTCCATATCCTCCAGTTTGGCGAACGTTACGAGTGAAACATGGTTTATTTTCGTGGAGTCGACGAGCAGGATTTTCGTCTTGCTGTTGGCTGTCAGGTATTTTTTGATATCGCCTTCCATCGGTGAAGCATTCGTCGCACCGTTTTCAATGGAGAAGCCGGTCGCAGCAAGGAAGCATTTGGAAATATTGTAGCCGTTTAAAAATTCCAGAACACTTGCGCCGGTGAAGGCGTTGGACGGACGGTACAGTGAGCCGCCTGTGGCGATTACGTTCATCTGCGGATAGTGGAAGGCTTCATTGATTACGTAGACATTGGCCGTCAATATGGTAAGGTTTTTCTTTTCGGACAGATACGGCACCATGTGCATCGTTGTCGTGCCGGAGTCGATATAGATGATGTCGTTGTCATCTACAAGGTTAGCGGCAAGACGGGCAAGCAGTTTCTTTTTGTGCTTGTTTTTGATTTCGCGGGAGGAAAACGGTTCGGGAATGTTGTTCTGAGCGCGCATGATACCGCCGTATACTTTTTTTATGGTACCGCGCTTTTCCAGTTCGGAAATATCGCGCCGTATGGTATTTTTGGATACATTGAAGATATCGCAGAGTCTGTTTATGGAAATTGTATTTTGTTCTTCCAGCAGAGTTTCAATATCATTTAAACGTGTCGCTTTCATAAAATACACCACCTGTATATAATGTTATCAAAAGTTGTTTGTTATTTATGAGTAAATTTTGGTTAATTTAATCATTTGGCTTAATTATATTACCAATCTACTCAATTTGCAAGGTTTTTGTCAATATAAAACGGTTGTAGTATAGATTTTTTCGCAGTGAATAAGGCTTTATTTTGACGAAAAAAATAAAAAAATAAAAATATATTAAAAAACTATTGACAAATAACTCAAAATGTATTAATTTATAATCAAAAGATAATCAAAAAGTAATCATAATAAATCAATACATATCCAAAAACAAAAGATATAAATGAAATTTATTTAAGGAGTGACAAATAATGGGCGTTTTCTTAGTTCCATCTAAAATTTTATCTGGTGTAGGTGCAATCAATGAACTTGGTGCAAATATTGAAGGCAAAGGTACAAAAGCCTTAATCGTAACTGATACATTCATGATTAAATTCGGTAATGTGGCAAAAGTTACGGCTGCACTGGATGCTCATAATATTGAATATGCAGTGTTTGACGGTGTAACAGGCGAACCGAGCGATAAAATGGTGGCAGCCGGTGTTGAAGCATACAAAGCAAACGGCTGTGATTTCCTCATTGCTCTCGGCGGCGGCAGCCCAATGGATACTGCAAAATCCATCGGCGTAATGGTTGCAAGCGGTGCAGAAAAAATCAGCGATTTCATGCACAAAACAATAAATGTAAATGTTCCGTATCTCGTAGCTATCCCGACTACGGCAGGCACAGGCTCCGAAGCAACTCAGTTCACAATCATCAATGATACTGAAAACAATGTAAAAATGCTGCTTGCCGGCCCTTCCGTATTACCGGCACTGGCTGTTGTAGACCCGGCATTCACGATGACAGCTCCTCCTTCCGTTACTGCCAATACTGGTGTTGATGCTCTCTGCCATGCTGTTGAAGCATACACTTCCAGAAAAGCTCAGCCGCTTTCTGATACATTTGCATTATCCGCTATCAAACGTATTCATAAAAACCTGCCAATCTGCTATGCTGACGGCAAAAACGAACAGGCTAGAATGCAGATGGCTCTCGGCGCAACTGAAGCCGGTATCGCATTTAATAACTCTTCCGTTACTATCGTTCACGGCATGAGCCGTCCAATCGGTGCTCTGTTCCATGTTCCGCACGGTTTATCCAATGCAATTTTACTTCCGGCCTGCATGGAATTTGCTATTCAGGAAAATACGGCAAGATTTGCTGAAATCGCTCGCATCATGGGTGTGGCTGATGAAAATACGGCTGATATGGATGCAGCTAAAGCATTCGTAGCTGAAGTAACACGCTTCTGCAAAGAACTCGGCATTCCGTCTACGGAAGAAGTTCTCGCTAAAGGCGGCTTCACGAAAGATGATTTCTTCGCTCAGCTCGACAAAATGGCAACGGACGCACTCGACAGCGGCAGCCCGTCCAATACGATGAAACAGCCTTCTAAAGAAGATATCATTGCAATTTATAAAAAATTATTTGACTAATTAGTGCTTTAGGAGGAGAAAAAAATGGCATTAGCTAAATTAAGCGAGCTCCTTGGTTCTGTAAAGGATAATACCTACGCTATCGGTTCGTTCAACGTTTCCAACATGGAAATGGCTATGGGCGCAATCAAAGCGGCAGAAACGATGCAGGCTCCTATCATTATACAGATTGCTGAAGGCAGACTCAGATATTCCCCGCTCAATATTTTAGGACCTATCATGATGGCGGCTGCCAAAGCAAGCAGTGTACCGATTGCGGTACACCTCGACCACGGCGGCACGATGGAAACGATTAAACTGGCGCTTGACCTCGGTTTTACGTCCGTAATGTTTGACGGCTCCAAGTATCCGCTGGAAGAAAATATCGCTAAGACGAAAGAAGTAATCGCACTGGCAAAATCGTACGGCGCTGACGTTGAAGGTGAAATCGGCCGCGTCGGCGGTGCAGAAGGCGATTATAAAGCAGTAGACATTGCTATTACCAGCGTGGAAGAAGCAAAACGCTTTGCGGAAGAAACAGGCGTTGACGCTCTGGCTGTAGCAATCGGCACAGCTCACGGCAATTATAAGGAAACTCCGCATCTGCGTATTGACCGCTTGAAAGAAATCGCAGCTGAAGTAAAATGCCCGCTCGTATTGCACGGCGGCACGGGTCTTACGGCGCAGGATTTCAGAAACTGCATTGAAGGCGGCATTAAGAAAATCAATATTGCAACGGCTTCTTACGACAGCGTAGCCAAACGCTTCAAAGAAGTGGCAAAAGAAAATCCGGACGCAAACTTCTTCACATTCAGTGATGCGGCAGTGAATGCAACTTGTGAAAACATAATGAAACATATGGAAATATTCGGCTTGAAAAATAAATTATAATATCGAAGGAGATAAGGATATGGCTTTAATAGAATTTGACCAGACAAAACCAATGGATATCGTTTTAATCGGTAGAGCAACTATCGATTTCAACCCAAATGAAATTCATCGTACTTTGGATAAAGTAAGAACTTTTACTATGTATCTCGGCGGCAGCCCGGGAAATATCGCTGTCGGCGTAAATAAACTCGGTAAAAAAGTAGGCTTTATCGGCTCCGTATCCGATGACCAGTTCGGCGATTTCATTGTTAACTTCTTCAATGAAAGAGGCATCGATACTACTCAGATGGTAAGAGCTAAAAACGGCGAAAAACTCGGTCTTACTTTTACTGAAATCAAAAGCCCTACAGAAAGCAGCATTTTAATGTACAGAAACATGGCTGCCGATTTTGTAATCAGCCCAGAAGATATTTCGGAAGACTATATTGCTCAGAGCAAAATCCTGCTCATTTCCGGTACTGCTCTTGCTGCCAGCCCTTCCCGTGAAGCTTGCCTCATGGCTATCAATTATGCGAAAAAACACGGCACAAAAGTTATTTTCGATATCGACTATCGTGAATACAACTGGAGAAGCAAAGCTGATATCGCAGTTTACTACTCTCTCGTCGGCCGCATGAGCGATGTTATCATCGGTTCCCGTGAAGAATTCAACTTAGCTGAATATCTGCCGGAAGAAAATGATGTAGCAGATTATGAAATCGCGGAAAAATATCTCGGTTTCGGCAACAAAATCGTCATCATTAAACACGGTAAAAAAGGTTCCGTTGCTTACGGTGCAGACAAAGAAGCATTCAAAGTTGACTCCTACAAGATTAAACTCTTAAAATCCTTCGGCGGCGGCGATGCTTATGCTTCCGCATTCATCTACGGTCTGTTGGAAGGCTGGAGCTTATCCGATTCCCTGCGTCACGGCACGGCTCATGCTGCAATGGTTGTTGCAAGCCACAGCTGCTCCGAAGCAATGCAGGATGCTGCTGCTATTGATGCTTTCATTAAAGAACATGCAGCAGAACAGGTTATCACTCCGGTTGAATGGAAAATCGTATTATAAAAAAGAAATAAAAAGTCGTAATCTATAAAGCAGGAAATGCCTGATGAGAAGAGAATATAAAATCATCAGGCATTAAACCTGCTAATAATTGAGGATGAAAGGATTGACTATTTAATGGCAAAAACAATTCGTCTTACTGTAGCTCAGGCTTTAGTAAAATTCTTAAATAATCAGTACATCGAATTTGATGGCAAACAGAATAAAATGTTCAAAGGTATCTTCACTATCTTCGGTCACGGCAACGTTATCGGTCTCGGCCAGGCACTGGAAGAAGATGCCGGCGATTTAATCGTACATCAGGGACGCAACGAACAGGGTATGGCTCATGCTGCTATGGGTTATGCTAAACAGATGAGAAGAAAACAGATTTATGCCTGCACGTCTTCCGTAGGCCCTGGCGCTGCCAACATGATAACGGCTGCTGCAACTGCAACTGCAAACTGCATTCCTGTACTGTTCCTGCCGGGCGATGTTTATGCAACTCGTCAGCCGGACCCTGTACTTCAGCAGATGGAACAGCCGCATGACCTTTCCATCAGCACAAACGATGCTTTCCGTGCCGTTTCCAAATACTGGGACAGAGTATCCCGTCCGGAACAGCTTATGACTGCCTGCATTAATGCTATGCGCGTACTCACTGACCCGGCTGATACGGGTGCTGTAACAATCGCTCTGCCGCAGGACGTTGAAGGTGAAGCATACGATTATCCGGAATATTTCTTCCAGAAACGCGTTCACCGCATTGACCGTCGTCCGGCTACGAAAGCTATGGTTGAAGACGCAATCAAACTCATCACTTCCAAGAAAAAACCGATGCTCGTTTGCGGCGGCGGTGTAAAATATTCCGAAGCATGGGATACATTCAGAGAATTTGCTAACAAATACAACATTCCGTTCGGCGAAACACAGGCCGGCAAAGGTATTATCGTTTGGGACGACCCGATGAACATGAACGGTCTCGGCGAAACAGGCTGCGTTTCCGCTAACGAAATCGCTAAAGAAGCTGACCTCGTAATCGGTGTCGGCACAAGATACACTGACTTTACTACTTCCTCCAAATGGATTTTCCAGAACCCGGAAGTTTCCTACCTCAACATCAACGTTTCCGAATTCCACGCTTACAAACTCGACGGCGTTCAGGTTGTAGCCGATGCAAAAGTGGCACTGGAAGCAATTGATGCTGAACTCGAAAAAACAGGCTGGAAATCCGCTTATACAAAAGAAGAACTGGCTGCAGTTAAAGCTAAATACGTAGCAGAAACTGACCGTCTCTATAACATTGAATACACTGGTAAAGACTTCGTTCCGGAAATCGACGATGCGCTCGATACGGACAAAGTATTTGAAGAATTTAAAAACATCACCGGTTCCGTTCTGACTCAGAGCCGCGCTCTCGGTGTTATCAACCAGTTCGTTGCTAAAAACGGCGGTATCGTTGTAGGTGCATCCGGCTCCATGCCTGGCGACTTGCAGAGAGGCTGGCGCGTATACAATCCGCATACGTACCATGTTGAATACGGTTTCTCCTGCATGGGTTATGAAGTAAATGCCGCACTCGGCGTAAAAATGGCTGAACCAGACAAAGAAGTTTATTCCATGGTCGGCGACGGTTCCTACATGATGCTTCATTCCGAATTGCCTACTTCCATTCAGGAACATAAAAAAATCAATATCATGCTGTTCGACAACATGACATTCGGCTGCATCAACAACCTCGAAATTGAACACGGTATGGGCAGCTTCGGTACGGAATTCCGCTTCAGAAATGAAGAAACGGGCAAACTCGACGGCGGCTTCGTTCCGGTAGACTTCGCAATGAATGCTGCTTCCTACGGCTGCAAAACTTATAAAGTTACGACGGCTGAAGAATTGCAGGCAGCACTTGAAGATGCAGCAAAACAGACTGTATCCACGCTTATCGATATCAAAGTATTGCCGAAAACAATGCTTCACGGCTACGGCCACTGGTGGCGTGTAGGTCAGCCGGCAGTTTCCAAGAGTAAAACTGTACAGGAAGCATACAAAGTGCTCATGGCTGAACTCGCTAAAGCTAGACAGTATTAATCGAAAGTTAATTTTCAAAATAAAAGAAAGCCTCGTATTCTCATATACGGGGCTTTTTGTCTTAAAATTAAATTATAAAAATATTCATTGATATTATTGCATTTGATATAATAATTAATGTTTAGGTAGTAAATTTAATTTTATATGAGGTGTATTAATATTATGGGAATAATTATAGTAACTTTTATAGTAATTTTTTTTATCATAGCATATGTTTTAGGTAAAAAATCAAAAAATCCTGAAATTGAAAAACTTACTTCAGATTTAAATAATGCGGTAAAAAATGGAAGTAATTTATTGCTAAGATTTAGTCAACTAAAAAAAGAATTTAATAACATAAATCAAGATTATCTAAATAAAAGTAATAAATTAGTTCAAATGGAAAATCAGATAGCAGATTTAAATATTAAAAATGAGCAGATGAGAAAAACGATAATCCTAGCAAATGGTCAAATTAAGTATATGGAAAATACAATAAAAATAGCTAATAGTAGAATAGAGCATATTCCTGTGTTAGCTAATTTTTATAATGATTTAGTAGAACAAAGTGATGAATATTTAGCTCAAAAATTGGAAAATAAGAAAAGACCAGCAAAAAAAGGAGCTGAAGAAGTAAGAGCAATTTCAAAAGAGAAAAAAGTATGGATAGTAAAAGCTAAAGAAATGGAATATAAATGTTCTCTTTATGAAAGTTTATTTCCTTCTCTTCCAGAATTGGTAGATGATGTTGAACATAATGATGACTACATATATGAAATAGTTGAAAATGAAGAAACTATTAGGGAAAATGAAGATAATATTAGACTGTATTTATCTAAGGAAGAATATGAAAAGTTGCCTACTAATGAAAAATATCAACGTGCATTAGAAAATTGGTATTTTCATAGAAAGAAAACAAAAACAAGATTAGGTTATGATTATGAAAGTTATGTAGGCTATCGTATGGAACAATTGGGATATAAAGTGGAATATTATGGACAGGAACAAGGCTTGCAAGATTTAGGTAGAGATTTAATTTGCATAAAAGATAAAAAAATGTATATTATTCAATGTAAATATTGGAGTAAGAAAAAACTTATTCATGAAAATGTTGTTAATCAATTATTGGGAACAACTTTAGAAATATGTATAAATAAGTTACAAACAGAATATAAAAGTTATAACTCAGCGTATGATTTGATAAAAAATAAGATAATAGTTCCTAAAATAGTAACTAATATTACATTGAGTGAAACAGCTAAAAATTTTGCTAATGCTTTAGGAGTTGAATATAAAGAAAATTTAGCTTTAGATATGTATCCTCTTATTAAGTGTAATATAAATAATGGAGAAAAGATTTATCATTTGCCTTTTGATCAACAGTATAAAAGAACGGATATATCTAAAAACGGAGAATTTATGGCACTTACTGTTGAAGAAGCAGAAAATGCAGGTTTTAGGCGAGCTAAAAGGTATTATTTTTATGAATAAAGTTTGAGTTAAAAACTATTCTTAGTTTAAATAATATATATTAAGGAGAGATTTTTATGAAGGTTACAGCATTTAACGGCAGCCCGCGTAAAGGCGGAAACTGCGAACAGGCACTCAATTTTATCGGGGAAGAGCTTAAAAAAGAAGGTATTGATTTTGAAATCGTGCAGGTGGGCAATCAACAGGTGCGCGGCTGTCTTGCCTGCTATAACTGCTTACAGACGGGAAGCGGATACTGTGTACAAAAAGACAAAGTCAACGAGTGGATTGATAAAATGGTATCTTCCGACGGAATTTTACTGGCATCGCCTGTATATTACGGCGGTATTGCAGGTACGATGAAATGCTTTTTAGACAGAGCTTTCCTTGCCGCAGGCAGCAAACTGCATCATAAAGTAGGAGCATCCATCGTTACGGTACGCCGCTCCGGTGCGCTCGAAACGTTCCAGCAGCTCAATGCTTATCTGAACACGATGGAAATGATTATGCCGACGGCTGATTACTGGAATAATATTCACGGGCTCAATATCGGTGAAATCAAAGAAGATATTGAAGGCATCGAGGTAATGCAAAAACTCGGCCGCAATATGGCGTGGATTATGAAAGTGATTGAAGCCTCCAAAGGCAAAATCGACCCGCCGCAAACAGGACAGCGTACAATGACAAACTTCGTACGCTAAATTGCTATTTATTGGTTTGGCGCAATGTAATTGCGCCAGGTACTTTTTCTTTGTTGCGCAAAGAAAAAGTACCCAAAAAGAAAACGCTTGGGTTCGTAGCCCATAAGAGATTTTCACTTTAAAAAGAAAAAGATTTAGATATAACGTTTAAAAACTCGCTTCGCTCAAACATTTAAACTAAAATCATATCTAAATCTTTTTCTTTTTAATAGCTAAAGCTACCGTGAAAATACTTTAATATGGATGAAAGTTTTGGCATGACTGGCGAATTTTAGTATTAACAGCTCAAATTAAGTTCTAGCAGGAAACAGAAGGCTCGAGCCAAATTCCAAACGTTTCGAGCTGTTGTACCGTCTGTATTTATAGAAAAGTCACGAAGGCTTGCCCAGTGTAGCGTAAGCGAAACGTTAAAAGGTCTTTTTTACAGGCTATTATTACTTTAGTAATTAGAGCCTGTTATACCTTTAGGTGATTTTTGGTTCGTTTTTCTTTTGACCGTTCAAAAGAAAAATGAACAATTCTTCAAACTTGCAACATATTATCATAGAAACTATAATAAAGTTAACTAAATAAATCAAAGGAAGTGATAATATGGCTGTTACATTACAACAGATTGCGGATATGGCGGGTGTATCGCGCGGTACAGTGGATAGGGCGCTCAACAACCGCGGACGCATCAGACCGGAAGTGGAACAGAAGATAAAAAAGATAGCCAAAGAGTTGGGTTATCAGCCGAGCCGTGCGGGCAGGGCGCTTGCTATGGCGAAGAAAAATCTGAAAATCGGCGTTATACTGCAATCGGCACGGACGCCGTTTATGCAGGAGGTCTTAAAGGGGCTGGAAGCGGCGAAGAAGGAAGTTGAAAGTCTGGGCACTACGGTGGACATCAGACAGATTGACAAAGTAAGCGCCGGTCAGGTTGTGGAAATAATGGAGCAGATGCGCAGTGAAGAAGTAAGCGGCATTGCATTATCGCCGTCGGAAGACAGTTATTTAAAGCAGATAATCAATAAATTCATTCATGAATACCATATACCGATTGTAACGTTCAATTCCGATGTGGAAGAAACGGACCGATTGTGTTTTGTCGGACAGGATACGAAAAGAAGCGGGCAGACGGCGGCCGGTCTTATGGGCGAAATTATCGGCGGCAAGGGTCAGATAATCGTCATATCCGGTTACGGCGAAAATCTGTCGTTGAAAAACAGAGCGGTAGGTTTTGTGCAGGAGCTGGAAAAATCGTATCCGGAGGTCGAATATCTGGGAATGCGTTTTGCCTATGATGACAACTGGGTAGCGGAAAAAATCACGGAAGAAGTGCTGACGCAGTATCCGAAGATAAAGGGCATTTACATAACCGGTTCAGGAGTTCTGGGCGTTTGTGAGGCGATAAAGACTGCCGGCAGAAGCGCGGATATAAAAATCATTGCCAATGACTTCATTCAGGAAAATATATACTGGCTTATGGAGGGGACGATAAATTTTTTAATCGGACAGGATGCATATACGCAGGGATATCAGTCGGTCATGGTTTTATTCCGCAAGCTGTTCGATAATAAAGAGCCGGAAAAAGATTGCCTATATACGGAAATCGTCATAAAGAATAAGTATAATATTTAAGAAAAACGTGCACGCAATATTTAATATGATTATAGCAAGATGTATTTATAATAAACAGAATTGATTTTTGGGATATATACAAGGAAAAAAGATAAAAAAACAACCAAAACATGCCCAAAAATTTTAAAATAGCACTTGCGTTCGCGTGAACATTATGGTATATTATATTTGTAAACGAAATACAGATAAAAATAAAAACAATAAATTTTAGAAATATTTACAAGTAATTGAAATGGAGGAATTTCTAATGTTAAATGTTGGTGTTATCGGTTGCGGCGGAATGGGTAGAGACCATATCGCCAGAATTACAAACAGAATTCAGGGTGCTCAGGTAGTTGCAGTATGCGACGTATTTGAAGAAGGCGCGAAAAAAGCAGCTGCTATCTGCAATGCAAAAGTTTATACTGATGAAAATCAGTTAATCAACGACCCGGATGTACAGGCAGTATTCATTGTAACTCCTGGTTTTGCCCATGTTGATGCACTTTTAGAAGCTATTAAAGCTGGCAAACGTATTTTCTGCGAAAAACCTCTTTGCACGACTGCTGAAGATTGCCTCAAAGTTGTACAGGCTGAAGTTGCTTCCGGCAAACATTTAATCCAGCTCGGTTTCATGCGCCGTTATGACCTCGGCTATGTAAAAGTTAAAGAAGCTCTCCAGAGCGGCGAATACGGCGAACCGTTAATGCTCCACTGCACGCACAGAAATCCGGAAGTAGGCACGAACTACAATACTCCGATGGCAGTACATGACACGGCAATTCATGAAATCGACGTTCTGCACTGGCTCGTAAACGATGAATATGAATCTGCACAGGTTATCATGCCGCGCGTTACGAAATATTCCCACAGCGAACTGAAAGACCCGCAGATTATGCTCCTCCGCACGAAAAAAGGTGTTTGCATTGATGTAGAAGTATTCGTAAACTGCAAATTCGGTTACGATATCAACTGCGAAGTTGTTTGCGAAGACGGCTCCATTAAAATGCCTACAGCAACAATCTATCCTACAATCCGCAAAAATGCAGCAGTATCCACGAAAATTGATACAGACTGCTTCGTAAGATTTAAAGACGCATACGATGCTGAAGTTCAGGCTTGGGTTGACGATGCAGCAAAAGGAATTATCGGCGGTCCGAACGCTTGGGACGGCTACCTTGCAGCAATCACGGCTGACGCTCTTGTAAAAGCACAGCAGACAGGTGCAATCGAACCGATTAAAGCTGCTGTTGAAAAACCGGAATTCTATAAATAATAACTATTGCGTTCGCGCGAACGTATTAATGGAACGCATAAATAACAGACATATTTTATCTAGGAGGAAAAACGATGAAAATCGGATTTAATGAAGCAACTGCTCTCGAATGCAAAGGCCAGTCCTTAATGGCAGACCTTGAAATGTGCGAAAAATACGGTTTTGACTATATCGAAATCCGTTTCGACTGCATTAGAGATTATTTAAAAGAACATACTTTAGAAGAATTGGCTGACTGGTTCAAAAACCATCACTTAAAACCGTGGGCATACAATACTTTGATTTTCTTCAATCAGAGAGATGCTGCAGGCGAAAAGGAAATTGACGACGAAGTTGATTTCATCATGGAAGTTTCCAAAGCTATTGGCATGAAAATGCTCATCACAGTTCCTTCTTTCGACGTAAAAGACAAAACGGTTGGCGAAATCAAAGAAGAAGCTGTACAAAGACTGCGCTACCTTTCCGATAAAGTCGGCAGCGATATGAAAATCTCGCTGGAATTCTGCGGCGCTCCGAACTGCTCTATCAACCAGTTCGGCACAGCTTACGACGTAGTAAAAGCTGTTGACCGCGACAATGTCGGCATAACAGTAGATACATTCCATTTCCATGAAATGTGCTCCAAACTGGAAGACCTGAAAGCAGCAGACGGTAAGAAAATCTTTGCTTACCATTTAAATGACTGCGAAGACCTGCCGCTCGGTTCCTGCGGCGATGACAAACGCTTATGGCCGGAAGAAGGCGTCGTAGACCATGCAGGTATTGCTGCTGCCCTCAAAGAAATCGGTTTTGACGGTGTATGCACAATCGAAGAATTCCGTCCGGAATATTACGCTATGAGCCATGAAGAAAATGTTAAAAAAGCAGCCGAAGTAACAAAAGCTTTCGTTAATAAATATTTTGGATGATTAAGTAAAGCGGCTGTCGAAAGATAGCCGCTTTTTTATGAAGTATTTTCATTAAATAAGAAATTAATTAGTACGGGTTACATATTCATTAATTAATTGATTATAAAATGGAGGTTATATTATGAAAATTGCATTTGACGTTGACGTATTGGCAAAACAGATGAGCATCAATGATATGGTGCATAAAGTTGCCGACTGGGGTTACAAATACATCGAACAGTCCCCGCATCCGCGCATCAATCCGTTCTACAAGCATCCTTTATTTTCCAAAGAATGTGAAGAAGAATACAGAAAAGCTCTGAAAGAAACGGGCGTGGAAATTTCTTCCTTTATCTGCGTATACCGCTGGTCCGGTCCGACGGAAGAACAGCGCCAGCACGCTGTAGCCAACTGGAAAAAAATGATTGAAATCGCTGTAAATATGGGCGTTCCTGTAATCAACACGGAACTTTCCGGCGACCCTAATCAGCAGGAAATCTGCAATGGCATGTGGTTCCGCTCCATGGAAGAACTTCTGCCGATTATCGAACGCGAAGGTCTGCGCGTAGAAATCCAGTCCCATCCATATGATTTCTGCGAATTGAACAATGAAACATGCGACATGGTAAAATCGTTCCGCTCCAAAAATCTCGGCTACGTATATTCTTCACCGCACGGCTTCTTCTATGACCAGGGCAAAGGCGATGTCCGCTCCATGCTCAAATATGCCGGCGATGAACTGACGCACGTTTTATTTGCTGATACATTCAATCAGACACTCGATTGCCGTTATATTTTAAATCCGCCGTTTTTGAATGCACGCGGCAGAGCTGACGCTACAATTCACCAGCACCTTGCTATGGGCGAAGGCGAAGTTGATTTCGACGGTATCTTCGAAACACTGCGCGAAATGGATTTTGCCAATAAACAGTTAAAACCGGACGCACCGAAAGTAGGCGGCGATAACATCGCCTGCGTATCGTACTTCGGCTTCCCGGAAAAAATGGACGAACAAGCTCCGCAGGCGCTCGAACGCATTAAACACGAATTGCTCGGTAAATAATTTTTAAATATTTGGCAGCCGCCAAATGAATTGCGGCTGCCAATCTATTGAATATTCTATAGTGTATAGAACTGAAGTATAAATTTTTAGATTTTTTGGTTGTTTTTATGAATTTAGAGAGTGAAAAGTGAGTGAATACAGATGTCTAATCAAAATGTGAATAATCATGCTTCAAGAACAGTCATGACTATGGCGATAACAGCAACATTTGCTTCGTTGGGCTTCGGTTATGATACAGGCGTTATCAACGGCGCGCTGCCGTTCATGGCTGAGCCTGACCAGTTGAATTTGACGCCGGCCCTCGAAGGTATGGTTGTTAGTGCTATTTGTATCGGTGCAGCTATCGGTTCAGCGCTCAGCGGCCGCCTGTCCGATATGATTGGCCGTAAACCGGCTCTGACTTATTTGGCAGTATTGTTCTTCTGTTCATCTTTGGGATGCGCATTGTCCATCAACGCTACCATGATTATAGCATTCCGTTTCTTACTCGGTATGGCAGTCGGCAGTGCTTCCACTATCGTTCCTGCATATCTTGCGGAAATAGCGACGGGCAATTTGCGAAGCAGTCTTGTCGTTTTAATGGAACTTGTTATCGTATCCGGTCAGCTTCTGGCTTATATCGTTAATGCTATTATCGCTATCAATCTCGGCCATGACCCGCACGTTTGGCGTTATATCTTAGCTCTTGCCGCCGTTCCTGGTATTTTGCTGTTCATCGGTATGTTCTTCAACAAAGAATCGCCGCGCTGGCTCTTATCCAAAGGCAGAGCTTCTGAAGCTATGGATGTGCTTCGTCTTACGAATGAAACGGAAGCGAAAGCCATCGCCGAATTCAACGATATTCAGGACCTTCTGGCAGAACAGTCTTCGCAGAAGAAAGTTACGTTTAAAGATTTTGCTGAACCTTGGATGAAAAAAGTATTATTAATCGGTCTGGGTATTGCAGCATTGCAGCAGGCAACCGGTGTAAATACAATCATGTTCTACGGTTCGCAGATTTTGACAAAATCCGGTTTCTCCACAGATGCGGCACTTATCGGTAATATTGCCAACGGTGCAATCAGCGTAGGCGGTACGCTTCTCGGCTTTATGCTCGTTCGCAAACTTACGCGCCGCAGAATGCTTGCTGTCGGTCTTATCGGTATCTTGTTTGCCAATACTGCTATCGGTACGGCTTCCAATATTTTGGAAGGTTCACCGATGCTGCCGTATGTAGTATTAAGCCTCACTGTTACATTCCTGTTCTTCCAGCAGACTTTCGTATCCCCTGTAACGTGGGTATATATGTCCGAAATATTCCCGCTCAGAATGCGCGGCACGGCTCTCGGTATTACGACATTCTGCTTATGGACGACTAACTTCTTAATTCAGCTCGTATTCCCGACACTCATGAGTACATTCGGTCTTTCACATACATTCTACATCTTTAGCTGTATCGGTATTCTGTCCATTCTGTTCACCAGATTTATTATGCCGGAAACTAAAGGATTATCGATGGAAGATATCGAACGTAAATTTAGACGTGAATTCAGCAATTAATTAATTGTTTTACGGAAAGGACGATTTTAAATGACTACAGAAAAAGTGGCTTTTGATATTATCTCTTTGGCTGGCGATGCCAGAGCAGAACTGGAAAAAGCATTGAAGCTGGCACGCGAAGGCAAATTCGCTGAAGCGCAGGCACAGGTGGAAAAAGCCAATCCGCAGCTTTTGCAGGCACATCAGCTCCAGACAAAGGAACTTTTAACGCGCGAAGCTAACGGCGAAAAATTACAGTTCAATGTATTGATTTCTCATGCACAGGATTACCTGATGACAACGTATGCGTTGAAAGACGTTGCCGTTGAAATAATTAACCTCTATCAATTAATTAAAAAATAAAATCTCAAAAAATAAGACCCGACTTAATAGTCGGGTCTTATTTTGTGTAATTATAAGTAAAAAAAGTGCTGTTCGGCACAATATATGTTAAAGAGAAATATTTTTTTATTTATTCTTATATTGTGCCGGGCAATTTTTCTTTGATGGCACAAAGAAAAGTTGCCGAAAAAGAAAGTGCCTTAGTTCGTAGCCCATAAGAGATTTTCACTTTAAAAAGAATAATATTTAGATATAACGTTTAAAAACTCGCTTCGCTCAAACATTTAAACTAAAAACATATCTAAATATTATTCTTTTTAATAGCTAAAGCTACCTTGAAAATGCTCTAACATGGATGAAAGTTTTGGCATGACTAGCGAATTGCAGTGTCAACAGCTCAAATTTTAGTTTCTGCTGGAAAGGGAAGGTACGAGCCAAATTCCAAGCGTTTCGAGCCGTTGTATCGACTGTTTTTATAGAAGGGTTGCGAAGGCTTGCCTAGTGCAGCAGTAGCGAAACGTTAAAAAGTTTTTTTACAGGCTCTTATTACTTTAGTAATTAGAGCCTGTTATACCTTTAGGTGATTTTTGGTTCGTTTTTCTTTTGACCTTTCAAAAGAAAAATGAACACCCACTTTTTATGATTTCCATTTTTTCCGATAGTAGCCGGGTGTCATGCCCATGTATTTGCGGAAAATATTTTGAAAGTAGTTGGAATTGTTGTAGCCGACCGTTGCTGCAATCTGCGTTATGCTCATATCGGTGTTGATTAAAAGGTTCTGCGCCTCGCCGATGCGGCGGCGGACGACGTACTGCAGCGGCGAAAAGCCCGTTTCCGCCTTGAACATATGAGCAAGATAGTATTTATTGGCTTTCACGGCTGCGGCTATCTGTTCCAGCGAAATCGGCTCATTATAATGTTTGTCGATATAATCTCTGACTTTATCGGAAAGCGAGAGTATTTTCTGCTGGCGGATGATGCCGTTCGTTTTGACGATATGGCATGTTTTGACGATAATAGCTTCCGTCAGATAATTTATGAATTCAGGCAGATACAGTTCATCTTCATTGATATTGTGTTCCATACATTGAAACAGAGCCAGAAATTCGTCGAAAAACTTTCCCAATCCGATTACAGGAATATAATCGGATGAGATAATCTTGTTTTTTTCCAGATGGGTGAGCTTTAAATTGCTTATTCCCAGACAGTAGGTGCAAAGACCGGTGCCTGAGCCGCCGAATTCATCATGCGGTACGTTGCTGTTATAAAGAATTAAATCTCCTTTTTGAGCGGTGTATTTGTCGTTTTCAATCATGTAGATGCCGTTGCCGTTATACACGAGCAGAATTTCCACCAGATTGGTGTGCATGTGCATAGTGCGCGGCATGGTCGAGGATGTTTCATCCACTTTGCAGAAATATTCCAGTTTGGGCGGATGAAGCCGGTCAAACGTGGATTTATACTTGTTGTTTATAAAATACTGTAGCATAATAATAGAACTTCTCTCTTTATCTCTAAAAAAAATACAAAAAACCTACTTAAATTTTAACAAAAAGTATGGACAAATGCAACAAAAAGAGTTACTATATAGTTACAGAAGTTACTCATAATATATTCATTATATATTCAAACAAACATATAGCCCCCTTTTTTATTATGCTATATACAGCTGGTGGAGATGTATTACTCCATCGTACATCTCCGCACATATTTATAGCATATGTTTAGATAAATAAACCATATTCTCTTCTAATCATTATTTAAATTTCAACTCTCCGGATAAATGTTTCCTGCATTTATCCCTGCAAACAAGGTTAGTAAATAACCATTATATATTAAATTTTTATTTTATAAATTTGGAGGAATTTTTTATGGCAAACATTAAATTAGGTATCTGCCCTATCGGCTGGACAAACGACGATATGCCGGATTTGGGCAAAGAAAACACTTTCCAGCAGTGTGTAAGTGAAATGGCTCTGGCAGGTTTCAAAGGCTGCGAAATGGGCGGTAAATTCCCGAAAGACGTGGATGAACTGAAAAAAGCTCTGTCCCTGCGCGGTCTCAGCGTAGCAAGCGCATGGTTCAGCTCTTTCCTGACAACGAAACCGTATGAAGAAACGGCTGAAGAATTCAAAGCTCATCGTGATTTTCTCCATGCTATGGGTGCAAAAGTTATCGTTGTTTCCGAACAAGGCAACAGCGTTCAGGGACAGCTCACTACTCCTGTATTTGCTGGCAAACCGTACAACACTGACGAACAGTGGCAGAAAGTGGCTGAAGGCCTCAATAAACTTGGTGAACTCGCTGCTGAAAAAGGCATGAAAGTTGTTTACCATCATCATATGGGTACGGGCGTACAGACAACGGAAGAAATCGACAAACTCATGGAAATGACTGACCCGAACCTCGTATATCTCTTATATGATACTGGTCATCTCGTATGCTCCGGTGAAGACCATATCGCTATTTTGAAAAAATATGTAAACCGTATTAAACACGTTCATCTGAAAGACGTTCGCAAAGAACTCGTAGAAAAAGTTAAAAACGAAAACATGAGCTTCCTCGACGGCGTAAGAATGGGTATGTTCACTGTTCCTGGCGACGGCTACATCGATTTCAAACCTGTTTTCGACATTCTGAAAGAAAACAACTATGAAGGCTGGACAATGGTTGAGGCTGAACAGGACCCAGCTATTGCAAATCCGCTTGAATATGCTATGAAAGCTAGAAAATATATTCATGAAGTTTCCGGCTTATAATTAATTGAACAATTAAAAAGCCTTCCCCGTAGCAGGAAGGCTTTTTTACATAAAAATTTTTTAGGAGGTTTTTGGCGTGGACTTAGCTATTATTGTTTTAAGTTTAATATTGTTAATGGTTTTTGCCTACAGAGGCTTTTCGCTCATTTTCATTGCACCGGTTTTTGCCGTGCTGGCGGCTGTAACGAGCGATTATGCTTCTATGCCGGTCTACAGTGAGTTGTATATGACAAAAGCGGCTGAATATATTAAAAGTTATTATCCTGTATTCTTATTGGGTGCGGCTTTTGCCAAAATCATGGAAGAAGGCGGCCTTGCCGCTTCTGTTGCTTCCAAAATCGTATCGGTTCTCGGCAAGGAACGTGCCGTTTTGGCCGTGCTTTTAGGCTGCGGCGTTTTAACTTACGGCGGTCTCAGCGTATTTGTCGTAGCATTCGTTATGTATCCGTTTGCCGCTATTTTATTTAAACAGGCGGACATTCCGAAACGGTTGCTGCCGGCAATCTTATGGATGGGTATTTTCACCTACAGCATGGTTTCGCTTCCAGGTACGCCGCAAATTCAGAATATCATTCCGGCGGCAGTGTTCGGTACAACGACATGGGCAGGTATCGGTCAGGGTCTTTTGGCTTCCGTACTTTTCTTTATCATTGCGTACGTTTGGATTTCCTATCGTGCTAAATCCTTGAAAAACAAGGGTGAAGGCTACGGTAGGCATATTTTAAACGAACCGGAAGATAATAATGAAGAATTGCCGGATTGGCGTCTGTCCTGCGTGCCGCTCATCATGGTTATCGTGATTAATCTGTATGTCAGCAATCCGTTCAACTGGGACTGGGCTTTTCACTGGGATGAAAACAGTCTGAGCACTTTTGCACCGCTCAATCTCTCTTTGATTGCGGCAAGCGTAGCAAAGGTACAGGCTATCTGGTCAATCAATGTGGCGCTTATTTTGAGCAGTATCGTTGCGGCATGGATTGGCCGTAAAAAGCTAAAACGTTTGGGCGGCGTTATGCATCCGATTAATGCCGGTGCCATTGGCTCGACTTCAGCCGTACTCAATGTTGCGTCCGGTTATGCTTTCGGCTGCGTTATCGCGGCATTGCCGGCTTTTGCCATGATAAAATCGGCTCTTCTCGGTCTGTCGCTCGGCGACGGTCCGCTGTTTTCCTCGATTGTAACGACAAATATCATGGTGGCGATTACCGGTTCTTCTTCTGCCGGTCTGATGATTACGGTCGGCACATTCGGCCAGGAATGGCTTACATGGGCGCAGCAGGTCGGCATGTCGCCAGAAGTTCTGCACCGCATTGTCTGCATCGCTTCCGAAGGTTTCGACAGTATGCCGCATGCCGGTGCGCTCGTTACTCTGATTGCCGTTTGCGGTCTTACGCATAAAGAGTCTTATTACGATGTATTCGTTTTAACGGTAATGAAATTCTTTGTGGCGTTTGTCTGCCTGATTGCGTATATGCTGTTTGGCTTGGTATAAAAAGAAGGTGTCCTTATGCCTCAAAATCAAACGTATTTACTATTATCACTGGCTACCATATTTTGGGGCATCCAGCCTCTGTGCATAAAAATTCTGATTGCGAGCTGGACGCCGGCTTCGCTTACGTGCCTTCGATATCTGTTAATTAGTCTGATTTTATTCTTGATAATGTATTTGAGGCGCGAAAAAAAGTTCATACCTCCTAAAAATTGTATAATTCCGTTGCTGTTAATGGGTCTTACCGGCATTGCCATAAACAATGTATCGCAGTTTACGGGGCTTAAATATTCCACTATCACGAACTGTACGCTGATTGCAGCGACCGGCCCTGCCGTTACGGCTATGCTGTCGGCGGTGTTCATTCGCGAACGGCTGAAGCTACTGCAGTGGATAGGCATTATTATTTCGTTCATCGGCGTTATTTTCCTGATAACGAAGGGTTCATGGGAAATTCTGGCGAATTTCCAGTTTAACCCGGGTGATATTTTGTTTTTCACCTGCCAGATTGTCTGGGCGGCATATTCGATTATCGGGCTTCGCGTCATGAAGCATTTATCGGCTATTGCCGTTACGGCATGGTCGGGGCTTTTGGGTTCAATCGAGGTGGCGCTGTTTGCCCTGTGTACCGGTCAGCTCGGCTATGTAAATCTTGATATTGCGGGCTGGAGCAGTTTTGTTTTCGTCGTACTGTGCGGCGGTGTCGGCTCCATGCTGTTTTGGAATATCGGCGTGAAAAATGCCGGTCCGAGCATGGCAGCGATTTTCTCCAATTTGACTCCGATATTCGGTATGCTATGCGGTGCTGTCTTTTTAAGCGAGGAAATAGGCATCATGCAGATTTCCGGCGCATTGGCGATATTTGTCGGCGTATACATTACGACTCACAGTGAACAGCTGAAAATGGCGTTGCATAAAAAATGAGGAAGCAGTTACCTGCTTCCTTTTTTGTATTTATAATCTATTGTGCCAGTTGATTTTCTAAAGCAGTATAATACTTTATATTTAGTGAGGTTAAGTGACAACAGCGAACAATGCTGGTATTGGCTTGATGTTTTACTGGCACAATAGATTATGGTTATTTTTCTGGGAAAACAATAGCGGCTTCATACATTCTGTTCCACGGAAATTCGATGGCGGCATCTGCTACGTAGGATTGACCTTCGAATTTATCGAGGCCGTATAATTTTATCAGACGGCGCAGCTCGGCCGTCGCCATCTGCTCGGCGCGGAATTTTTTGCCGTCCAGTTCATTGTATTCGCCGTCGGATAATATACTGTCAAGGCGGTTGGCTACATATTGGCGCACGTTTGCCTGATACAGCCAGTCGTCCAGATAGCGCACTTCCAGCATTTTGAGGATATTCACCCTGTCCGTGTAGATTGCGCCCATTCCCATGGCGAGAGCGTAGCCGGTGCTGTTCGTCGGCGTGTTCCAGCCGGAATAGGCATTGAGTTTATCGAGCAATCGGCGCTGATACAGACCGTACATCAATGAATTATCCGCGCCGTTGCCGAACACGATATCGCCGATGCCGACGGGTTTATTACTGTCGACGGCTGTCTGCACCATTTGCAGGAAATTTTGTACGTTTTCATTGGCAGTATAGACATTGTTCGGGTCATTGGCGGCACCTGTCGCGCCGTCATTAGCCGTATTGACCATAAAGATTAAATCGGCGTGTTCATCGCTGCGTACCTGCATACCGCCAGACATGCGTATCTGTGCGGCAATGGTGTTTTTTATCGGTTCGTTGGAAGCGGCGGGAATAGTGTCTTCGCCTACGCCGTCAGCATAGTGAACGCTGACAAACGGCACTTTGCTTTCGAGGTGGTTTACGGCCCGCGTCAGCAGAATGTATCCGATTTCATCAATACCGGAGACGGAATAATACGATTTGCCGTTTAAAGAACCGGCGTAAGTATCGAGTATACGCCGCTCCTTATGCGTCTGCGAGTATTTGGCGTTATCGTCGCAGCCGAGCACGAGATACTGGATATCGCCGTCTTTCAAAAGGTTGATTAATTGGCGGCTGGCTTTAAAATTCGCCTGGCGGCGGGATAGCCAGTCGCTTAATATTTGCGGCGGTATCTGCCGTTTGTAGATTTCCATCAGCGTCTTTTCGTTGCTGTCGAGACCGTCCTGCTCCTGTTTGTCGGCAAGCGCCGTATAGGCGGAAATTTTTTCCACGTAATTTATGAATTTATCATCATCCTGTCCGCCCGAATCGGCGGCAGTGTGCGGCGTGCGCATGATGGAGCCGAATACATAGATATCAGCTTTGGTGTTGGCTTTATGGATTTTGTCGATTTTGGCGGCGCGCTTCAAAACGATTTTTTCGCTCAAATCGTGTTTGCGCGAAGCGACAAGACTGCCGTATATCAGAGCGTCGGAGGATATCACGGCGGCATCGGCCTGTTTGATGTTTTCAGCTGCCCATTCGGCTAGTTTGTCGGGGCTGCCTTCGGGGTCAGTGCGGTTGCCGAGGTATTTTTCCGGCGGCGTCAGCACTTCATAGCCGAGATGGCGTATATTATCGGCCGTCTGCTCGAAGGAAATGGGACGGTTGTCATGGGGAATGAATAAAATCGTTTTAGCCGTTTTCTCCGCCCAGACGTTGGCAGGCAGAAAGATAAAGCATAGCAGAAAGAGACACAGAATTTTTTTGAACAAGAAATCACCGCTTTCGTATATGAAAAAAGAGCATGAACGTTGTCATGCTCTAATTATAGCATAGTTATTGCTGTTTTTTGGTGCGGTAAGGGTTAATTTTATCCTCCTCAGTGATAGGGCGGATTACTTTGCACGGGTTGCCGACAGCTACGACATCGTCGGGAATATCGTGCGTTACGACGGAACCGGAGCCGATGACGCTGTGTCTGCCGATAGTTACACCCGGCAGTACCGTGACTTTGCCGCCCAGCCAGGCGCCATCGCCGATGGTTATCGGGGCGGATTTTTCCGTGCCGTCGCCGCGGGCTTTTTCATCATAGGGGCGAGTTGTACAGTTTAAAAATGATTTCGGTCCGATGAGAGCGTGCGCGCCGATGTTTATTTTATTGGTATCGGCGAATATACCGCTGTGATTTATGACGGTGGCTTTGCCGACGGAAACATTGCTGCCGTAAGTGCAGGCAAACGGCGGTATGATGTTGGCATTTTCGCCGAATTCATGCACTATGGCATTTGCCATTTTATCCTTGTAGCAGAGCGTATTGGCGGAGATACGGCTGTACGCTTCCGTCTTGGAAGCATTTTTCTGGCGCAGTTTTATAAGTTCGCCGTCAAAGCTGTTGTACCAGAGACCGCGCTCCATTTTTTCCTTTTCCGTCAGATTTAAATCGTGCTGCCGGATAAGTTCATTCTGATACTGCTTGATATCCTGCCCGGTAACTGAGCGCAGCGGTTTAGCCGGATTGCCAGCGACAATGGTATCAGCCGGTACATCGCGCGTTATGACGCTGCCGGAGCAGACAATGGCGTTTTTGCCGATAGTGACGCCGCCCGTAATCGTTACGCCGCCGCAAATCCATACATTGTCTTCAATCGTAATCGGCTCGGCGTGTTCTATCCAGCTTTCACGCTGGTCGTGCCAGAACGGATGAATGGGTGTGTAAAAACTCGTCTTCGGTCCTATCAGGACATTGTCGCCGATTTTAATCCGACCGCTGTTGAGCATGATGCAGTCGGAGTCGATAACGCTGTTTATGCCGACTTCGAGATGATTGCCGAACTCCATGTAAAACGGGCTGTTGATGACAGCTCCTTCGTCGAGTTTTTGCGTAAAAGTACGCAGGAAATCGCGGCGGCGCTGTACTTCGCTGTTAGACAGTTTATTCAGGATATTCACGTAGTGCACCGTGTTTTCCACCTGTGAGCGCAGCGCTTTATCCATGACAAAATACATGTAGCCGTGCTCCTGCTTATATACATTGTCTTTCGTATCGTCATTGAGTGTAAGTTTTTCCACGATTTTTCGGTCGTTTTCATTAAGCTGTCTGATTACCTTGCAGGGATTGCCCGCAGCGAGACAGTTGGCAGGAATATCGCGCGTTACGACGGAACCGGCACCGATAACGGCACCTTCGCCGATTGTCACGCCGGGATTGATGATGACATCACCAGCAATCCAGGTATGCGAGCCGATAGTGACTGGCAGAGCGTATTCCGTGATTTTGTCGCGGCGCAGTTCGTGATGAATGGGATGGCACGGCGTGAAGATATTGCAGTTCGGCCCCATGTAGACGTAATCGCCGATGGTGATTTCAGCGGAGTCAAGAAAACAGCAGTTATAATTGATGAAGCAGTGCGCGCCGATTGTTATATTCGGTCCGTAATCGCAGCGAAACGGCGGGACGACATAACTTTCCTCACCTAAATTGCCCACGATTTTATGCACCAGATGCAGGGCGCTTTCCTTATCGAGTGCCGAGACATGGCTCAGCTCATTTACAAGGCCGTACGTTCTGTCTTTGATGGCGGCCAGTTCTTTATCGAAAACATCATAGAGTAATCCTTCTTTTTGCAGTTCTTTAGCAGTTTTTGTCATACAACTTTTTCCTCTCGTTAAACAATTTGTATCTGAAAAAATTATACCGCGCTGAAAGCGATAAAAAAAGTGTTTTTGCAAATAAAATAAAAAAGAACAGGCAAAGTGCCTGTTCGGGAAAAGTGAGTTTTGTTTGGTATATATTATAAACGTATTGCGCCGGTTGATTTTCTAGGCAGTATGATATTTTATATTCGTTCGATGTTGTCACTTAACCTCACTGAATATAAAATATCATACTGCCAGCATGGACTGAATGTTTTTACCGGCACAATGCGTATTATAAATACCTGAAGTAGATATACGCGCTGGAGATGATAATGGATAAAATCATCAGCGGGAAGGCTATTTTCATATAGCCGACGAAAGAAATCTTATGCCCGTGCTGGCTGGCCATACCGGCTACGACAACATTGGCGCTGGCGCCGATTAAAGTACCGTTGCCGCCGAGACATGCGCCGAGCGACAGTGCCCACCAGAGCGGTTCGAGATTGGTCATGCCCATTGCGCCCATTTCCTTAATCATCGGGATTAAGGTAGCAACGAACGGAATATTGTCGACGAAGGCGGAAGCAATGGCGCTGAGCCACAGGATAAGCATGGTCGTCATGGTCACGTCGCCTTCGGTGATATTGATGGCTTCCGTCGCCATCGCTTTGATGACGCCCGTTTCCATAAGACCGCCGACGAGGACGAACAAGCCGACAAAGAAGAAGATAGCGAGCCATTCCAGACGGCTTAAAATTTTCGCAACCATTTCTTCATGACGGCTGATGGAGATGAGCATGAGAAGCGATGCGCCGCCGAGTGCTACGGAAGCGGATTCGAGGTGAAGCTGCGAATGGAGCATGAATGTGAGGATGGTGAGAGCCAGTACGATTAAGCATTTTTTCAAAAGTGCGGTATCGCGCAGCTCCTTCTTTTCATCCATCTGCATTATTTGGGCCTGAAGTTCAGACGTAGTAACCAGCTTTTTGCCGTAGATGGCGATTAAAATAGCTATCGTTACGAGAAAAATAACGATGCAGACACCAGCTAAATTCGTTATGAACGCCATAAAGTCGAGTTCCGGCACGGCGCTGCCGATCATGATATTCGGCGGGTCGCCGATGAGTGTTGCCGTACCGCCGATGTTGGAAGCGAGAATTTGCGCCACGAGGAACGGCTGAACCGGCACTTTTAACTGCGAAGTAATACTGAACGTAACCGGCACAGTCAGAAGAACGGTCGTTACATTATCGAGAAAAGCTGAGCAGACAGCCGTCAGAGCGGATAAAACGATTAACAGTTTAACCGGATTTGCCTGTACTTTTTTTGCCGACCATACGGCGAGATAATTGAACAGACCCGTTTCGCTGGTAATGTTGACGATAATCATCATACCGGCGAGCAGACCGATGGTATTGAAGTCGATATGGTGGATAGCCTGCTCCTGCGTTAAAATTCCTGCAAAAATCATGAGCATGGCACCGGTTAGACCGACAACAGTACGCTGTACTTTTTCCGAGATAATAAGCATATATGCCACTACGAAGATGGCAATAGCTATGTAGGCCATTGTACCCAAAAAATCACATCTTTCTTAATATATTTTGCTTTTAATTATATCATAGGAATACGGCTGATTTACAACGGTTATTTTAGAAAAAAAGGCTTTGTAGCAAAGATACAAAGCCTTTTGGTGTTGTATAAATCAGTCTTGTTGTTTTAACTCAATGTATTTAATGATTAAATCGGCAGCTTCTTCCAGAGAAATCTTGCTCGTGTTAATCATCAAATCATAATTTTTCGGGTCGCCCCAGGTCTGACCGGTGTAATAAGCATAATAACTCTGACGGTTTTTATCCTCATTGTCAAGGTCTATCAGCGTATGCGTGCCGTAGTGGTCTTTGGCGCGGTTCAATCTGAATTCGTCATCAGCATAGATGAAGAAGGAATATCTGTTCGGGAAATCGCGCAGAATGTAATCGGCACATCTGCCCAGGAAAACGGCGCTGCCCTGTTTAGCTACTTGTAAAATAACTTTTGCCTGTTCGATGTACATTCTGTTAAATTGCGGAATGCGTTCAAAGGCATAATCACCGATGCCGCTGCCTGTATTATCCGGAGCCGTATAGGAATTCTGGATGATTTCGTCTAAGGACATATCAGTGTATTCGTGCATTTTATTGGCAGCCATTTCCACGATTTTGCGGTCGTAGCGGCGCAGTCCCAGTTTTTTAGCGACAATGGCGGAAACTTCTCTGCCACCGCTGCCGTACTGGCGAGTAATAGTAATAAGTGTATTGTCTTTCATACTAAAACCTCCGATTTCCGATTAAAGTTTGCCTTCAGCTTCACGCTGGATTAAGTCGCGCATAATCTGCGGATACATTTTGTCGAGTTTGTAGAGAAGTAATACGATGATGATTACTACCCATACGAAAATCGGACCCCACATGTAGAGGCTGACAATCATGTCGATAGCACTCTGCGGCTGTACAGCGGAAGCAGTAGTGGAGGATACGTAGCCTGCATAGGAGAGAAGGCTTGTCAAAATGGCGCTTGTAAGACCGGAACCTACTTTCGTGCCGACAGAACCGCCGGAGAAGATGAGGCCTTCCTGACGGATGTGGAATTTCCACTGGCCGTATTCTACAACGTCGCCGAGAAAACCGAAGATAACGGAGTTGAGCGGAGCAAAACCGATACCGCGGATAATGCAGCTGAACAGTACCCAGTTGAAGTCAGTCGGATTGAACAGATAGAGAACATGGCCGACGAGAGCGAGCGTAACACCGATTAAAGACATGTTTCTCTTGCCGAATTTCTTGAGCAGCATCGGGCTGAAGAAGATGGAGAAGACAATCATGATGCCGGTTTCAACCAGATACAGGATGCTGTATAAGGAGTCATCAAAGAAGATGTATTTGCAGTAATAAGGAAGAACTGTACCGGTGATGTAGAAAATAACGTTCTGCATCATCCAGATTATCATGGCGAGCCAGAAATATTTGTTGCAAACGAGGCATTTCAATGCCGTTTTTGCCGGGATATCATTTACTTTTTTACGAGCTTCAATAACAACCGTTTCTTTACATTTCCAGAAGCAGAGCAGCAGGAGCAGGAAAGCGAGAAATGCCCAAATGGACATAACCTGAACCCACGCCATCTGGCTGTCGCCGAAAACTTTAACGAGCGGCAGTGTAGCGGAAACAGCTAAAATTTTACCGAGCGGGGAAAGAGACATTCTGACGATACTGAGCATATCGCGTTCTTTGGAAATACGGGTCATCATCGCGGACAAACTGCCGTACGGAAGATTGAGCGCTGTGTAGCAGACTGTTGTACACAAGTTGTACGTAACGAAGATGTACGCAAATTGCAGAGCCGAACTTGTCTGCGGCACGGTGTAGATGAGGACGATGGATATAGCAAAAGGCAAGCTCATCCATAAAATCCAAGGACGGGATTTACCCCATTTGGAATTGGTCTTTTCAACGATGAAACCCATGATAACGTCGGAAACACCATCGAATAAACGGGATAATAACATTACGAGACCGACAGTTGCAGGGTCAATTCCGGCATAGTCCGTGTAGAAGAATGTCAGAATACTCATTGCACCCCAAACAACGTTCTGGGCAGTATCACCAAGGCCATACGATATACGCGTAAACCAGGACAGTTTGCCGGAAGCCGCAGCTTCTGCTTGTGCATTAGTCATAAATAAATCTCCTCTCTAAATATATAAAATAAAAAATAACACACTAATAAATTATATTTAATCTCTCTAAATTATAAAAATAAAATTCAATACGATAACATGTTTTATTATCCGTTGTGCTAGTAAAACATCGAGCCTGTAGCCAGCAGTATAATAGTTTATATTCGTTCGATGTTGGCACTTAACCTCACTAAATATAAACTATTATACTGCTTTGAGAAATCAACTAGCACAACAAGTAAATAATAAATTACAATAAATTCATAGAGGCATAAAGGATAGTTACATTAAGTTGGCTTGACCTTCATTATATATAAGTATAAATAAATGGAGGTATTTTTATGGACAAGGATTTAGCAAAAAAAATCGTCGACCATGTCGGCGGCAGTGAAAACGTCATCAGTTTGACGCACTGCATTACAAGGCTGCGTTTTAAACTGCGCGATGAAAAAAAGGCGGATGATGAGTATTTGAAAAATCTGGACGGCGTCGTTACCGTTATGAAAAGCGGCGGTCAGTATCAGGTGGTCATCGGCAATAAGGTGGCCGAGGTATATGCGCAGGTTATGCCGCTGCTCGATGCGGCAAATATCAGCAGTAATGCGCAGGAACCGGTGCAGAACCAGAAAATGCTGGACAGATTTATTGATATAATTTCCGGTATTTTCCAGCCGATTTTGGGCGTAATGGCCGCTTGCGGTATGATTAAGGGCTTCAACGTGCTGTTTTTTGCCATGGGATTGTATTCCAATACTTCAGGCGGTTATATAATACTTAACGCGATAGGCGATGCTCTGTTCATGTTTCTGCCGCTGTTTCTGGGCTACACTTCAGCGCAGAAATTCGGCTTAAAGCCGATGGTCGGTCTCGTCATCGGTGCGATTATGTGTTATCCGTCCATTCAAAACAGTATGCTCAGCAAATCCCTAGAGCCGATGTATACCGTTTTCGGCGGCACGATATTTGCAACGCCTGTTTATATCGACTTTTTCGGCATTCCGCTGATGGCGATGGATTATACATCAACGGTTATTCCCGTTATTTTCGTAGTGTATTTTGCCAGCAAGTGCGAGAAGCTGTTTAATAAATACGTGCCGGATTTGGTAAAATTCTTCTTCGTGCCGATGCTCACGGTTATAATCGCCATTCCGGTAGGATTGCTGTTAATCGGCCCTGTTACTATGCTCGGGGCAAATTTAATCGCTGATACGGTAATGAATATCCGCGATATTTCACCGCTTGTTGCGGGAGCGGTTGTCGGACTGACTTGGCAAATTCTGGTTATCTTCGGTCTGCACTGGGGCTTTATTCCGATTTATATCAACAATATCGTTACGTACGGTTACGACAATGTAATGATGCCGTTTTTTGCCTGCACCTTCGCTACATCAGCCGTTGTGCTTGCTATCTTCTTTAAAACGAAGGATAAAAAATTGAAGGAAATGTGTCTGCCGAATTTCATTTCCGGTATTTTCGGCGTAACGGAACCGGCGATTTACGGTATTTTAGTCCCGCTCAAAAAACCTTTAATCGTAAGCTGTATTGCGGGCGGCATTGGCGGCGGCTTCTACGGCGCATTCAATTTCCGCAAATTTATGATGGGTGGTATGGGCATATTTGAATTTCCAGCAATGGTTGCACCGGACGGTTCGATGAGCAATTTATGGGTAGCGTTTGCCGGTGTCGGATTAACTATGGTGATTGCGTTTATCATGATGTTTGTAACATTCACGGATAAAAAAACGGCGGAAAAGCTGGCGCAGCCTGTCAATAACTCTGCCCCTAACGGCACTGCGGTTGAAGAAACTGCTCCGATTTCCACTGCGGAAAGCAACGATAAAAATGGTGAAAATGCTGCAAAAGAAACGAAAAAACTGCTGAAAAATATTGAAATCGTCAGCCCGCTAAAAGGTAAAATAATACCGCTCAGTCAGGTTCAGGACGGCGCGTTTGCTTCGGAGATACTCGGTAAGGGCGCAGCTATCGTTCCGCAGGAAGGAATTGTAAAAGCGCCGGTAAACGGTACGGTAAGCACACTGTTTCCTACGCTGCACGCCATCGGCATTCTGGCGGAAAACGGCGCAGAACTGTTAATCCATATCGGTCTGAATACGGTGCAGATGAACGGCAGGGGATTTAAAGCGTTTGTGCAGCAGGGCGATAAAATCACGGTCGGACAGAAACTTATTGAATTTGATATGGATTTACTGCACAAAGAAGGATACTGTCTGGAAACGCCGATAGTCGTAACGAATACACCGAACTATCTCGATGTTCTGGCACAGCAGTCTAAAGACGTTACCTGGGGCGAAAAATTACTGTATATTGTAGAATGAGAGGTGAATGGAAATGGGTTTTCCGAAAAATTTTCTGTGGGGCGGAGCAACGGCTGCCAACCAGTGTGAAGGCGGATTTAACGAAGGCGGCAGAGGGCTTGCCAATGTGGATATCTGTCCGAGCGGCGAGAGGCGTTCGGCGATAATACGCGGCAAAGTGGACGATTTGTTCTGCAAGACGGAATGGCACTATCCATCGCATGAAGCTGTGGATATGTATCACCATTATAAGGAAGATATTGCTTTATTTGCGGAAATGGGCTTTAAAGTTTACCGCCTGAGCATCGCTTGGACGAGAATTTTTCCCAACGGCGATGAACAGCTGCCGAATAAAGCCGGTTTGCAGTTTTACAAAAATATTTTCCATGAGTGCCATAAATACAATATTGAACCGCTCGTTACGATTTCACATTTTGACTGTCCTGTACATTTGATAAAAACTATCGGCGGCTGGAAAAACCGCAAAATGATAGATTATTATCTGAAACTGTGCAAAGTATTGTTTACGGAATATAAAGGTCTGGTGAAATACTGGCTGACATTTAACGAAATAAATATGATTTTGCATGCACCGTTTATGGGCGCAGGACTTGTTTTCCGGGAAGGCGATGATGAGGAAAAGATAAAATATCAGGCGGCTCATCATGAACTTGTCGCCAGTGCGCTTGCTACGAAAATGGCGCATAAAATCGATGCGGAAAATAAAATCGGCTGCATGTTTGCCGCAGGCAGTGCCTATCCGTTCAGCTGCAAGCCGCAGGACGTATGGGAAGCATTGCAGGTGGACAGAGAAAATTACTTTTTCGTCGATGTGCAATCGCGCGGCGAATATCCGTCATACGCAGTAAAGGCGTTGAAGCGAAAAAACTGTATGCCACTCATGCAAAAAGATGATACGGCAATTTTAAAAAGTCATCCGGTGGATTTCGTGGCATTTTCGTATTACAACAGCCGCTGTATAGCAAGTGAAGTTGACCCGGCAAATATGGCGGCCGGCAATCTGTTTGCCAGTGCCAAAAATCCGTATCTTAAATACAGTCAATGGGGCTGGCCTATCGACCCGCTTGGTTTGCGCATTACGCTGAATGAAGTGTATGACCGCTATCAGAAGCCGCTGTTTATCGTCGAAAACGGGCTCGGTGCAATGGATACGCCGGATGAAAACGGCTATGTGGAAGATGATTACCGTATCGATTATTTGCGGGAGCATATAAAAGCAATGAAGGATGCCGTTGAACTTGACGGCGTGGATTTAATCGGTTATACGGCGTGGGGACCGATTGATTTAGTCAGTGCCTCCACAGGAGAGATGAAAAAACGGTACGGATTTATCTATGTGGATAAAGATGACGACGGAAACGGAACGCTGGCGCGCAGCCGCAAAAAATCATTTTATTGGTATAAGAGAGTAATAGAGACAAACGGAGAAATTTTATAAAAAAAAGGGCAGGTACATTAATTTGTACCTGCCCTTTTTTTATAGCGTTAAATAATTATAATACGAACTGATAAAGAGACCGAAACCGATGATACCGGTTACAAAGCCCATATACCAATAATATTTTATTTTACTGATTGCTGTAAGCGAAGACAGCAAAATACCTATCTGTAAAAAGATTAAAGCATTGCCGAAACCAGCAGAAACGTCTTTTACCGCCACATGTTTTTGTTCAGCTAATCTTGCCATGCGGGAAATTTCCTGTTCTTCCGTCTGGTAGCGGGCGATTTCCTGCGCATAAGCCGCTTTTTTCGCTTCCAGTTCCTGCTGTAATTGAGGATTATCTGTTAAGTCCGTCTTGGCCAGCTCAATTTCAATATTATAAAGCTCTGTCTCCAACGTTGTTTTCTTTATCGTCTTGGACTGATAATGCGACCAGTGATTGAATGCTTCATTCTGGCTGATTACCACCTGATTGCCGAGGCTGGCCGCTTTAAAAGAAGCAAGCGTGCCGACTACAGCTAAAATCAGCGTAGTTATCGCCACCACCGTTTTTAGTGTTTTCGACCATGATTTTGCAATGATTTCCTCATGGTATTCCTTTATAATATTGTCATTTTCTGTCTGTTTCCTGTCGGGGTCCATAAATCATCTCTTTCTTTAAAATATATTTATTTCGATAATTATAACTGATTTTACGCTTTTTGGCAATCTGCTTTATATTATTTCCGTATTAATTTCTTTTCCGCCGGAATGATGATTTCTTCATAACGGTCTACTTTTTTATTAAGACGCTCGATTACTAAATTCATAGTATCAACTTGTTTTTGCAGACGGTCGCGCTGCTCTTTCAATATTTCCTTGCGGGCTTCAGCTGTACCTTCCTGATGAAATAATTTAATATAATCAATAATTGACTCAATCTGAACGCCTGCGCCACGTAAGCATTTTACAAATTCAATCCAATTACAGGACATTTCATCAAAATCGCGAATACCGTTCGCTTTGCGGGGAATAGGCGGCAAAAGCCCTATTCTTTCATAATACCGGATGGTATCGGCGGAAATATCGTATTTTTCACTGACTTCTTTAATCGTCATAATATCAGCTCCTTTAAATTCTGTTTAATTAAGTTTATAATAACATTTAAAGTCAGCTTCAAGTCAATCCTTATAAAGAGAAAAAGCCAGCCTAATTTTATTTTAGGCTGACTTTTTAATCTTAATGAAAGAACAATAAAATCAGACCGCCGACAGTCGGCATGGCTACGATGCAAAACTTGAGAAATGGGCGCGGTGCAAGATGAGTGCATTTCGAGCCGATGAACGCGCCTATCATCAGTCCGAGCAATGTCTGGATAAAAATCGGAAAATCAAGATTGCCGTTCAGAAGATAGCCCAGTCCGCCGGAAGCAGATATCGGCAGAATAATTAACATGCAGGTCCCAATGGACTGCAAAAGCGGTACGCCAAAGACGACCAGCAGTGTAATCTGGATGAATGCCGCTGCACCGATACCGAAAGCACCGGACAGAAAGCCGTTGATTATACCCGTGATAATGCCGTAGATGTAAAATTTTCTGCCGGTAAGCTGTTCATGGCGGATGTGAATATGCCTGTCCATAAATTCCGTCTGATAGACTTTTATATATAAAATGACGGCGGACAGGATAATCATGATGGCGGTACATACACTGAGGATATTTTCCGGTATGGTGTCGGAAAATTCCGCTCCGGCAAATGCGCCGATGACGCCGCCCAGACCAATGACAAGCCCTGTTTTTACAATGACTTCATGTTCGCGCAGATGACTGATTACGCCAGAAATCATGGTGAATACCATAGAAGCGAGCGCTACGCCGAGCGCCGTATGTATCGGCACGTCGAAAACTACAGTCAAGAGCGTAATAGTAACACCGGCTCCGCCCGCGCCGACAAAGCCGATAAATCCGCCTAAGATAAGCATGGAAAGAAATATCATTCAAATCACTTCACATTTCAAAATAATATATATTTACTTATTGTGCTGATAAAATATCGAACATATAGCCAGCAGTACAATACTTTAGAAAATCAGCTAGCACAATAAGTATATTTATAATAACATAATAAAAAAGCACTTTCTAGGAGACTGTCCTAAAAAGTGCTTTTGTTATTTCATTTCAATATTGTCTGCATTGAAAGACGTATTTATTACATCATGCCAGGCATTCCGCCGCCCATTCCTGCACCGGCAGGCATAGCAGCTTCTTTTTCCGGTTTGTCAGCAACGATTGTTTCAGTTGTGAGAACCATAGCAGCGATGCTTGCAGCGTTCTGGAGTGCGGAGCGAGTTACTTTCGCTGGGTCAACGATACCGGCAGCAATCATATCTTCGTATTTGTCGATAAGAGCATTGTAACCAACGCCTACGCCTGCAGTTTTAACGTGTTCTACAACAACGGAGCCTTCAAGACCGGCATTGTTAGCAATCTGGCGAACCGGTTCTTCGATAGCGCGTTTTACGATTTCGATACCAGTTTTAACGTCGCCTTGCGCTTCGAGTTTTTCCAGAGCCGGCTGAATGTCGATGAATGTAGTACCGCCGCCTGCAACGATACCTTCTTCAACAGCTGCGCGAGTTGCATTCAGAGCATCTTCGATACGCAGTTTCTTATCTTTCATTTCAACTTCAGTTGCAGCACCGATTTCGATTACAGCTACGCCGCCTGCAAGTTTAGCAAGACGTTCCTGTAATTTTTCTTTATCAAAATCGGAAGTAGTTTCAGCAATCTGTTTTTTAATCTGGTCAGCACGAGCTGCGATTGCTTCTTTGTCGCCGAAGCCGTCAACAATAGTAGTTTCTTCTTTGGAAGCACGAACCTGACGAGCACGGCCGAGGTCTTCGATTTCAACGCTGTCGAGTTTGCGGCCGAGTTCTTCGCTGATTACCTGGCCGCCGGTCAGGATAGCGATATCTTCGAGCATAGCTTTGCGGCGGTCGCCAAATCCTGGAGCTTTAACAGCAAGAGCTTTGAATGTGCCGCGCAGTTTGTTTACAACGAGTGTTGCAAGCGCTTCGCCGTCGATGTCTTCAGCAATGATAACGAGTTCTTTACCCTGTTTAACAACTTTTTCCAGGATAGGGAGAATGTCAGCGATTGCGGAGATTTTGCGGTCAGTGATGAGGATGTACGGGTCATCCATAACAGCTTCCATTTTATCAGTATCAGTTACCATGTACGGGGAAATATAGCCGCGGTCGAACTGCATACCTTCTACAACGGAAAGGTTTGTCTGCATACCTTTGGATTCTTCAACAGTGATAACACCGTCTTTGCCGACTTTTTCCATAGCGTCAGCAATGAGGTTGCCGACTTCTTCATCAGCGGAGGATACGGAAGCAACCTGAGCGATAGCTTCTTTGCCTTCAACTTTTACTGCTTTAGCTTTGATTTCTTCAACTAAAGTAGCAACGGCTTTTTCGATACCTTTTTTGAGAACCATCGGATTTGCACCGGCAGCTACGTTTCTCATGCCTTCATGAATCATAGCCTGAGCGAGCAGTGTAGCAGTAGTTGTACCGTCACCGGCGATATCGTTGGTTTTTGTAGCAACTTCTTTTACGAGCTGTGCGCCCATGTTTTCAAATGGGTCTTCCAGTTCAATATCACGAGCGATTGTAACACCGTCGTTAGTGATTGTCGGAGCACCGAATTTTTTATCTAAAACAACATTTCTGCCTTTTGGGCCGAGTGTAACTTTTACAGCATTAGCTAAAGCGTCAACACCTTTACCGAGTGCCTGACGAGCTTCTTCGCCGAATAATACTTGTTTAGCCATTTAAAAAGAACCTCCTAGGATATACATTAATTTAAAAAGTTTGTTTTTGTTTCTGCAAATTATTCGATAACAGCTAAGATATCGCTGTCTCTAACGATTAAATAATCTGTTCCGTCAACTTTTACATCAGTGCCGGCGTATTTGGAGAAGATAACTTTATCATCTACTTTTACGTCTAAAGCAACTTTTTTGCCGTCAACGTATTTGCCTTCGCTTACAGCAACTACTACGCCTTCCTGCGGTTTTTCTTTTGCAGTGTCAGGTAAAAAGATACCGCTATTTGTTTTAGCTTCACCTTCAGAAACTTTAATAACAACTCTGTCGCCTAATGGCTTAATCATTGTATATTCCTCCTATATGCAATAGTATTTTATACATAATCTGTTTTGTTAGCACTCTATATTGCTGAGTGCTAACTACATTTCTTATTGTAGTGAATTTCAAAAAAAAAATCAAGAGTTTTTGACAAAAAAATTGATTTTTTGACTAATTATTTTTTGTAAATGAATTTCTAATAGAAAAATAAGTTTATATTGGTATTATTGGATAAAATAAGTTAAAATATATAAAGATGTGAGCTAACTAATTTATAAGGAGATGGTCTGATGGCCAGTATCAGAGATGTGGCAAAACTGGCACAGGTTGCGCCGAGTACGGTGTCGCTCGTGCTTAACAATAAAGGTTACGTTTCGGACAATGCGCGCAGAAAAGTATTGGACGCGATAGAAAAACTCAATTATGTACCTAATGAACTGGCGCGCAATCTGTTTCGCAACTGTACGAATATAATCGGCGTCATCGTGCCGGATGTGGCGCATCCGTTTTTCGGGACATTCATCAGTGCTTTGGAGATTGCTTTATACAGGCACGGATATAAAATAATGGTATGTTCGACGATTGAAAGAGAAAATGCCGAGCATGAAATTGTTGATATGCTGCAAAGACAGATGATTGACGGAATTATCATGGGCTGTCATTCGCTGGAAATCGGTCTGTACGATAATATCAACAAACCGATTGTCGCCTTCGACCGCATTATCAACAGCAAAGTGCCTATTATACGTTCTGACCACGAACAAGGCGGCAGACTGGCGGCACAGGCGATGATACAGGCGGGCTGCAGACATCCTTTACAAATAACGGGAATAAAGAACGTTTCCATGTCAGCTTATCTGCATCATGCCAATTTTGAAAAAGAACTGATTAAAAACGGTATTGAAGTTATAAATTACGAAATGGGTTGGAATCAGTTCAGCATGACCTACTTTAAACAGGTAGCTAAAGAAATTTTTGCAAAATATCCTGAAGTTGACGGAATTTACGGAGCAGACATGGCAGTATGCGCTTGTCTGGGTGAAGCCCGTAGACAAAAAAGAAAAATTCCGGAAGATATAAAACTCATTGCGTATGACGGAACGTTCATAACGGAAAGCGGTTTTTACAATATAACGGCGGTTGTACAGCCGATAAATCAGCTGGCAAAAGAAACGGCCGATATGATTGTCGCTTTAATACAGGGGAAAAAAGTGGATACGGAAAAAATTCTGCCGGTAACTCTGCGCAGAGGTGATACATGTTAAAGGGAATTTCTGAAAATGAATTCCCTTTTTCCGTGTTTAATTATCAGAATACACTGTCTTTTATTATAATTGTCAAAAACATATTGATTTTTAAAATAAAGAGTGCTATTATTTAGTCATGAAATATAAAACGGGTTCGATAAATATTTTATAAAGCATTTAAAATAGTTGATTTTATTTTTTTACACACTTATCGAACGGGTTTGATTTAATGAGAGGGGATTTTTATGAAACAGCGTGAAGCATTGATGAAAGCAGAACAATTTCAGCGAGAAGCAGCCAAACAGGTAAAAAAGAGTTATTGGAAACCGAAATATCATATATCGGCTCCGACAGGCTGGATAAACGACCCAAACGGTTTCTGCTATTTTAATGGGGAGTATCACTTATTTTATCAGCATTATCCGTATGCTCCGGAGTGGGGACCGATGCACTGGGGACATGCGGCCAGCAGTGATTTGGCGCACTGGCAGACGAGACCGATTGCGCTGGCGCCGACGGATGAATACGATAAAAACGGCTGTTTTTCCGGCAGTGCCATTGAAAAGGACGGCAAACTGTATGCAGTCTATACGGGACATGTCGATTTGGACAAATCTCTCGGCGGTGATGACCGTATTGAAAGTCAGTGTCTAGCTGTAAGTGAAAACGGCAACACGTTTATAAAATGGGAAAACAATCCTGTAGTAAAACGAGTGCCGGAAAATATCGGCATACGCACGGAACATTTCCGCGACCCGAAGGTATGGAAACATGATGATTTTTATTATATGGTTGTCGGCGTGCAAACTGAGGAAGAAAGCGGTGCTGTCGTTTTATATAAATCATGGAATTTGACAGATTGGGAATTTGTCAATGTTATGGCGAAATCGACGGTGGCGGAAAATCTCGGCTTTATGTGGGAGTGCCCGAACTTTGCTGAAGCAGACGGACAGGAAATACTGATTGTATCGCCGCAGGGTATGAAGCCGGAAGCGGAAAAATATCTGAACGTGCATCAGTCAGGCTTTTTCCTCGGTAAAATGAACTATGAAACGGGAATATTCGACCGTCAAGTGCCGTTTGATATTTTCGATTACGGTTTTGATTTTTATGCACCGCAGATTATGCAGGATGAGCTCAACAATCGCTGTATCATGATTGCCTGGCTCGATATGTGGGAAAATGAAATGCCGGAACAAAAAGACGGCTGGTGCGGCATGATGAGTATTCCGCGTATTTTGAAAGTGAAAGGCGATACGGTTTACAGTCTGCCGGCGCCGGAACTTGCAAAGCTGCGCAAAACGGAAGTTCATCATGAATTAACGATAAACACGGCAACCGAATTGAACGGCGTTGCCGGCGATTGCTATGAACTGAACACGGTGCTTGATATGGCAGATGCAGACGGTTTTACTTTGAAACTGCGTGTATCGGAGACTGAAGAAACAAATCTCATTTACGACAAGACGAACAAACTGCTTGTTTTGAACAGGGATAAATCGGGCAGCGGCATTAAAGGACAAAGACAGGTGGAAATCGCGCCGGTTGACGGTAAATTATCGCTGCAAATCTTCAGCGACCGCTCTTCGTTGGAAATTTTCGTAAACGGCGGTCAGCGCGTGCTCAGCAGCCGTATTTATCCGACGGAAAAAGCGACGGGCATTGTGTTTGTACCGAACGGCTTCGTAAATGCTGTTGTTGATTTCTATGAATTATAAGGAGTTCGTATCATGAAAAATATAACTTATTGGAAACTGAGCGCATTCATATTCATGTTCTTCTTTTCATGGCTCGTATTCTTCGCTTTTCTGCCGATATGGTTCGGTCAGAAAATGCACCTTACCGGTACGCAAATCGGCACAATTTATGCCTGCAATGCCATTTGCACGATGATACTCCAGCCGTGCTATGGATATATTTCCGATAAAATCGGCATGAAGAAGTATCTGCTGTATTTTATCACACTGCTTGTCGCACTTACCGGTCCGTTCTTCGTATTCGTGTACGGTCCGCTGTTGCAGAATATGTTTTTTGCCGGCGTTATCTGCGGTTCTGTCGTTTTGAGCATGGCTTATTATGCGGGCTGCGCCGTAAACGAATCGTACATTGAAAAAGCCAGCCGTATGTATAATTTCGAATTCGGCCGCGCGCGTGCCTGGGGCTCACTCGGCGCCGCCGTCGGCGTATTCTGTGCCGGACGCGCTTTCAACTACGATGCCAATCTGATTTTCTGGATGGCTTCCGCTGGTGCGATTTTCATGTTCTTAATCCTGCTGACAGTTAAAATCGACGAAAGCAGAGCCGATTTCATCAAGGAAGAAAGTATCGGTCTTAAAGATGTTAAACATCTGTTCAAATTCAAAGATGTATGGCTGTTCATGATTTTCATCTTCGGTTCCGCCTGTGTATACGGCGTGTTTGATCAGCAATTCGCCATCTATTACGCTTCGCTCTTCCCGACGGTGGAACAGGGCAATGAAACATTCGGCTATCTGAACTCTTTCCAGATTTTCCTGGAAGCGGGCGGCATGTGCCTGGCTCCGTTTATCGTCAATAAAATCGGTCCGAAACACGGCTTGATTTTAGCTGGTGCAATTATGACTTTCCGCATGGTGGGCTCCGGTCTTGTCAATGACCCGATAAGCATTTCCATAATCAAACTGCTGCATGCTGTGGAATTGTCGATACTGCTCGTTTCCGTATTTAAATATCTGGCGAAAAATTTTGATACGCGATTATCTTCCGTGCTGTATCTCGTCGGCTATCAGCTGTCCAATCAGGTCGGTGCAGCCATTCTTTCGCCGATTGTCGGCAATCTCTATGATACGGTCGGCTTCAAAACGGCATATCTGTTTTTAGGTGCAGTTGTAGGTACGTTCACCATCTTCGGTCTGTTTGCTCTGATTTCCGACAGACGCATACCGAAAGAAAAACAGGAAGAAATGAAGGCGTATATACAAAGCAAACAGAAAACAACTAACTAATACAAACTATTACAAAAATTAATTTTTAACCCGTTGTGCTAGTAAAACATCTAGCCTGAACCAGCAGTATAATAGTTTATATTCGTTCGATGTTGTCACTTAACCTCACTAAATATAAACTATTATACTGCTTTAGACAATCAACTAGCACAATAAGTATTTTTATAAAAAGTTTAAACAAAAACAACAGACATAATATAGTATTTTATTACATGAAAAGAAAGTGTGAGTGAAGATAATGAACAAAGATATTGTAATCACTATAAGTCGTAAATACGGTTGCGGCGGTCGTGAGCTTGCCGGTATTCTGGCGAAAAAGTTAAATTTGAAGTTATACGACAGACAGATTGTGCATATTGCAGCGGCAAAACTGGGGATTGATGATTTAAAGGAAGAAGATTTGCTGGAACTGGAAAATACGGTTCATCCGCTGACGATGGCATTCATGCCGTTCCGCTCGTTCGGCATCCGCATGGGTGAATCGAGCCGCGGTATCTTTCTATCGGAAGCAACGGCCGTACGAAAATTGGCACAAAGCGGCAGCTGTATTATTCTTGGCCGCTGCGCCGATTATGTACTTGATGATATGCCGAATGTGTTTTCCATATTCGTCAGTGCCGATGATGAATACAGAGAAAAACGCGGCAGGGAAGTTTACGACGGAAAAACGCTCAAAGAACTGGATATTGAAGACGGCAAAAGAGCCAGATACTACAGTTATTACACCGGTCAGCAGTGGGGCGAGCCATCCAATTACGATTTGGTCGTAAATACGGGCAAAGTTCCACTGGATAAAATCGCTGATGCGATTATCGAATATATCGAAGCCCTGCAAAAATAAAAATTTTTATATGAAACCGTATAATTTGCGAAAAAGTGAATTTATACGGTTTCATAATACATAACGGAAAATCTGACGAACGGGAGTGAAGACAATGGAAAATAAATATAGTGAATTTATTATGCTTAATCTATTGTATAATGTTTTATCGCAGGCAAAACAGCAAAACACGGATAAGAAGGTAAATTCCATTTATGTACAGCAGGCTATTGACTATATCTGTGAAAACTATGATAAAAATATTAAAATCGGTGATATGGCAAATCATTTGAATGTTGACAGAACGTATCTGTATCGTCTATTCAAGCGGGAATGCGGCTTGTCCCCGCAGAAATATCTGCTGAACTTCCGCATGAAAATAGCGCTGAACAAACTGAAAGATACGCAAAAATCCATCAGTGAGATATCACAGGCGTGCGGTTTCGGTCAAGTATCGCTGTTTTATCATCAGTTCAAAAAAATTTATAATGATACGCCGCTTAATTATCGGAAACTTTATCGCGGCATTGTATAAAACAAAAAAGGCTATTTCAAGTTCGTGCTTGAAATAGCCTTTTGCTGTTCATTACAGATAAGTAACCGTTTCGGAGAGTTCCTTGCGGCTGAAGTGGTTCGGCAGCGGTTTTGCGCCTTCAGCGGCAAAGCCCAAATCGAGCAACATGAGAATTTCTTCATTTTCCGGCAGGTCCAGTTCTTTTTTCAATACTTCCGGGTCGAAGAAATTAATCCAGCAGCTGTCAACACCGGCGTTGTAAGCGGCAAGCGTCAGGTGTGTGGCAACGATGGAAGCGTCCTCAATACCGGAGTCGCGTTTTTCGCCCGGATAGGTGAATACGTTGTTTTTGTCGAACGCAACGACGAGCACAGTCGGCGCACCGTAGCGGCACGGTGTTACCTTGTCGATTTTGGCGAGCATTTCTTCACTTTGCACAACGTAGATATGCTGTTCCTGCAAATTTTTCGCCGTAGGAGCAACGCGACCCGCTTCGAGAATTTCCGTCAACTGCTGTGCATTCACCTGCTTATCCGAAAATTTTTTGCAGGAATAACGGTTTTGAATTACTTGTGTAAAATCCATAATAAAACCTCCTTTAATATTCTTTTTTCTTTTGACGGCAAAAGAAAAAAGAACCAAAAAAGAAAAACCTTTTAACGTTTCGCTTACGCTGCACTGGGCGAGCCTTCGCAGCCTTTCTATGAATACAGGCGGTACAGCGGCTCGAAACGCTTGGAATTTGGCTCGTGCCTTCTGGTTTCAGCTGAGAACAAGATTATGAGTTGTTGACACTGTAATCTGTTATTCATGCTAGAATTTTGTCTGCGTTGGAGATTTTTACGGTAGCTTCAGCTATTAAGAAAATAGTTTTTTAGCTCTGCTTTTAGTTTAAATGTTTGAGCACAAGCGAATTTTTAAACGTTAGAGATAAAAAACTATTTTCTTAAAGTAAAAATCTCTTAGCAGTGCACGAACCAAGGCACTTTCTTTTTCGGCAATTTTTCTTTGTGCCAGCAAAGAAAAATTGCCTGGCACAATATAGAAATAAATTACTAAATAGCTATCTTTAACATATATTGTGCCAAACGGCAGTTTTTTTATTTCTTATAAAATACTTGCTAATTCTTCTATAGCCTCGTCTGTTGTTGCCCAGCTTGTAGCGAAGCGCACAATAGTATGATTTTCATCATATTTTGCCCAGAAACTGAAGCTGATTTTCTGGCGAAGCTCCTGCATTTTGCTGTTTTCCATGATGATAAACTGCTGGTTAGTCGGTGTTTCCAGATAAAATCTGTACTGTTTCGCTTTAAAGATTTCTTTCATCTTATTAGCTTTATCAATGGCGTTGCGGGCGATTTTCAGATACAAATCATCCGTGAATAGTACATCAAACTGGATGCCGAGCACTCTGCCTTTGGCGAGCAGTGCGCCGTGCTGTTTGATGCTGGTGAAAAAGTGCGGGATTAAATTCGGCTTCGTTATGACGACGGCTTCGCCGAGCAGTGCGCCGACTTTTGTGCCGCCGATATAAAATACATCGCAAAGCTGAGCGATGTCATGAAGTGTAACGTCTGTATCGTCGGAGGTCAGTCCGTAGCCGAGACGAGCACCATCGAGAAACAGCGGGATATCGTATTTATGACAGACCTCACTCAATTTTTGCAGCTCTTGCTTCGTGTAGAGCGTGCCCCATTCCGTCGGGTGCGAGATGTAGACTGCTCCGGGGATTACCATGTGCTCCCAGCTTTCGTCGGCATAAAACGTTTCAAGATAATCCTCTACATCTACAGCGTTTAATTTACCATTGTGTTCCGGCAAAGTGATTACTTTATGGCCGCAAAATTCCACTGCACCGGCTTCGTGCGCGGCGATGTGCCCCGTCTGCGCGGCAATGACGCCCTGATAGCTAGCGAGCAGCGTGTCGATTACGGTGGCGTTCGTCTGCGTACCGCCGGAAATGAAATAAACCTGCGCTTGCGGGCAGTTGCAGGCTGCTTTTATTTTGGCGCGGGCGTTTTCGCAGTATTTATCGTTGCCGTAGCCCGGTGTCTGTTCCAGATTTGTTTCTGTAAGTTTTGCCAAAATGGCAGGATGCGCTCCTTCTAAATAGTCGCTGTCAAAATATCTCATTTTATCACCTTGATTTATTAAATTCACTGCTAATATTATACGTCATTACGGAAAAAATAAAAATATTTATTTTACACTATTTGCCTTTTATATATCAGGCTGCTTTGGTATAATTTAATAATCAGCAATTTTGTAAAGAGAGAGTGATTTTTTATGACTATAAAACTTTTTGCGACCGATTTGGACGGTACGCTTTTAAATGGAAAAAAACAGATTACGGAAATTACAAAAAAAGCTTTCCGCGAAATGGCGCAGGCGGGCGTAATTCCGACGATTGCCACGGGCAGAATGTATGACGCTTCACGCCGCTATGCTGAGCAGCTGGAACTGGACGTGCCGATTATAACGTACAACGGAGCACTGATAAAGTCCGTATCGGGCAAAGTTTTTTATGAAGGTTTTTTAGAGCCGGAACTTGTCAGTGAAATATATGAATACTGCCATCAGCACGATTATTATTTTCAGAGTTACCAGGATGATAAATTATATTTTGAAGTATACAATGAAAAATCGGTTGGCTATGAAAATTCTATCGGCGTAAAGGGAATTTGTATCGGCAAGGATATCGAAAAACTTACGGCGGGCATACCGAAAATCCTGATTATCACCGCCGACAATGAGGAAAGCGATGCTGTCGTGGAACTGTTCAACAGGGATTTTGCTGGACGAGCTCATGCAGCGAAATCGCAGGCGACGTATGTAGAAATAATGGCACCGAATGTGAACAAGGCAAGCGGATTGAAACGGTTGGCGGAAAAGCTGGGCTTTTCCCTGCAGGAAGTCATGGCTATCGGCGATGCGAACAATGATGTGCCGATGCTTCGCGAAGCCGGTTTCAGCGCCGTTATGGGCAGTGCCAAAGACGATGTGAAACAATACGGCGATGTTATCGTTGCCGACTGCGACCATGACGGCGTGGCGGAAGCGATTTACAAATACGTGCTGAATAAAGAAATTTGACATTCAGGGTATAATAAATGGTATATTTGAACTTTACAGATTAGAGGTGTTTATCATATGAAAGATTTTAAGCTGGTAATAGTTACGGGCATGTCCGGCGCGGGAAAAACGCTGGCATGCCGCAGTCTGGAGGATTTGGATTATTTCTGCGTGGATAACCTGCCGCCGCTGCTCATCCCGAAATTCGTGGAACTGTGCAGCCATTCGTCCGACCGTATGCAGAAATTCGTACTGGTAGTCGATGCGCGCAGCAAGAATTTTTTCAATACATTCATGCAGGTGCTCGATGAAATAGATAAACAGAAAGTGCCGTATCAGTTATTATTTATGGAAGCATCCGATGCAGTCATCATCAGACGCTACAAAGAGACGCGCCGCCGTCATCCTATGGACCCGAATGCGCTAATCAGCGATGCCATTCAGCAGGAACGCAAAGCGCTTGCGAAAATCAAACAGCGGGCAACGCATATTATTGATACGAGCTGTTTGAAAACGGGCGAACTGAAAGAACGCATTTCCAAGCTGTTCAAAACAAGCGACAGCGGCAAAATGAACATAAACGTTCTGTCGTTCGGCTTTAAATTCGGCGTGCCGCTGGAAGCCGACCTCGTTTTGGATGTAAGATTTCTGCCCAATCCGTTTTATGATGAAAAACTGCGCCATAAAAGCGGCAACGTGGCGGATGTAGCGCAATACATCAGTAAATTCGATGTTACGAAGCAATTTAAGGAAAAACTGGATGATTTCATTTCCTTCCTCGTGCCGCAATATATCAATGAAGGAAAAAGTCAGCTGGTAATCGCTGTCGGCTGTACGGGCGGTATGCACCGTTCCGTTTATATAGCGCATCATATCTACAAACTGCTGAAAGACAAGGATTATCTGGTAAATATCGAACATCGCGATTTGATGAAAAATAAAGTGGAAGAACATCTGGCGGATGAAGACGTTATTGATGAATGAAAGGATAGATGGTAAATGCATTTATTGAAATGGCTTTATCCCGGCATGAAGTTCAAACGCTGGCTGTTTTTGTTTGCTATCGGCGTAATTCTTACCGGTATGGGGCTGGCTGTCGTTTTCAATTATAAATATCTCGACAGCTTTGAGGAGCTTTTGTTTTATGCGGCGTATACGATGACGGGCACATACGATTATACGGTAACGGCGATTGTCGGCAGTATCGTCATTGTCTGCGGCGTGCTGATTATGCTGCTGGCAACGCGCATGATAATCCGTTCGCTGATTACGGTACTCGTTCCGGACAAATCGGGGCGGCTCGTAGATATGATTTATGAGCACCGCCGTCTGGACAAAGGACCGAACATCACCGTTGTCGGCGGCGGAACGGGTCTTTCCGTGCTGCTGCGCGGCATGAAAGAAGTAACGCGCAATGTTACGGCTGTTGTAACGGTGGCGGACGACGGCGGTTCTTCGGGCAGACTGCGCGAAGAATTCAACGTCATTCCGCCGGGAGATTTACGCAACTGTCTGGTGGCTCTTGCCGATACGGAACCGATGATGGAAAAACTGTTTCAGTACCGTTTTACCGGCAACAGCGATTTGGCAGGGCACAGCTTCGGCAATCTGTTCATCACGGCAATGACGGAAGTAACCGGCGACATCGAACAGGCGCTGAAAGAATCGAGCCGCGTTCTGGCCGTCAAAGGCAGGGTATTTCCGGCGACGACGGCGAAAGTGCGCCTCAGTGCCACAATGGACGACGGAAGCATCGTCGACGGCGAATCGCAAATCCCGCTCGTACACAAACGCATAAAACGGGTGCATATCTTCCCGCGTCAGGTAGAAGCGGTGTCGTCCACGCTGAAGGCAATCCGCGAGGCGGAAGTCATCGTGCTCGGCCCGGGCAGTCTGTATACGAGCGTCATTCCGAATTTACTCGTTGAGGACATTGCCCGAGAAATCAGAGAAAGCAGTGCGATAAAGATTTATATCTGCAACGTGATGACGCAGCCGGGCGAAACGGACGATTACACGGCATCAATGCACGTGCGCGCACTGATTGAGCACGGCGGCAACGGCATTGTTGATTATGTACTGGTGAACAACAAACCGATTTTGCAGGAAATGCAGGAACATTATGCCCGTGAAGGGCAGTATCCCGTACTCGTCGACGAAAACGCCATTGCCGATTTAGGCGTGAAATGTTTTAAAGCGGATATCATCGACGATTCCAAGATGATACATCACGACTCTTTGAAACTGGCGCATCAGGTTATGGAAATCTATCATACGTTGCAACGCGACAACTAAAATATTTTCAGAGGATGGTGCAAGATGTCATCATTTGCCAGTCAGGTTAAAAATGAACTGGTGCACGTTCTAGGCGGCCAGATATGCTGTAAAATGGCGGAGCTGGCGGCGCTGCTGCGTATGGGAGCTACGATTTCCTTTAACAGCAAGCATGATTTCGGTATTAATTTCGTCACAGAAAATGCTGCCGTAGCGCGCAAAATCCTGTCGCTGCTCAAAACGAGCGTGCCGAAAATCCATACGGAAGTTACGGTGAGGCGTTCGCGCCGTCTGCGCAAGCACAACAGTTATTCAGTAAGGGCCATTCCGTCGCCGGAAACGAGCAGTATCTTAAAACAGCTCGGCTTTCTGTCGGCAAAAAATCTGCTGGACGCCGGCACGGACCGCAATTTTCTGCAAAAAGACTGCTGCAAGATAGCGTATCTGCGCGGAGCGTTTCTGGGCGGCGGCTCGGTGAACCGTCCGGAAGGCCAGTATCATCTGGAATTCGTTACAGGTAATTACAATTTTGCCCGCCTGATTTTAAATTTGTGCCACGAACTGTATCTGCCCGCCGGCATTACAGACAGAAAAAAAGTCTATATAATATATTTGAAGGAAAGCGAAGCGATTTTGGAGCTTTTGGGCTTAATCGGCGTGGAGGACGACCTGTTGCAGGAATTTGAGTCGGCGCGCAATCTGAAGGAAATCAGAAATCAGGTGAACCGCCTTATCAACTGCGAAACGGCAAATTTGCAGCGGACGATTAACGCCGCCGGGCGCCAGATTGACAATATAAAAATCATTCAGCAATACGATAAGTACGACAATTTGCCGAAGGCGGTTAAACAGACGGCCCAAGTCAGAATGAACCATCCGGAAGCTTCGCTGGCGGAGCTGGCGGAACTTCTGAACTGCAGCCGTTCAGCCATAAATCACCGCATACGCAAATTGGAAGTTTTGGCTGAACAATTAAAGAAAGGTGATGCGACCAGATAATGAACAGAAAAAAATGGATAATAACGGCAACCGCTGCGCTTATTTTGTTTATGGCGGGCACAGTGGCTTCCGTATACATCTATCCGCCGCAGGGCGTACTGATTTTTGAATACCACCGTGTAAACGACGAAACGGTCGACACGGATGATTATACACTGTCGAAGGCGCAGTTTCAGGAACAGCTGAATTATTTCAAGGAAAACGGTTATAATACGATATCGTTCATGGATTACGTCCGTGCTGAAAAATACGGCGAAGCACTGCCGCCCAACCCGATAATTCTGTCTTTCGACGACGGCTATGCGGATAATTACTATAATATGATGCCGATGGTGGAAGCGATGGGCATGAAGGCGACGATGTTCATGGCGACGAATTATATCGGCAAGGACGGCTACGTCAGCTGGCAGCAGCTGAAGGAAATGCAAAGCCGCGGCATTGAAATCGGTAGCCATACGGCCAATCATATTCCGCTCGATGAAGTTCCTGCCGACAAACTGGACAATGAAATCAAACTGTCCAAATTATTGATGGAATGGAACGGCATGAAGACGATATATTTCTTCTCGTATCCGAACGGCGTCTATACGGACGAAAGCATTCAGTGTCTGAAAGACAATAATTATCTGGCGGCCGTAACGGGCAATGCCGGTTATAATCAGCCGAACACCGATAAATTTCTGCTGCAGCGAACGAATGTATCGAATTACCGCTTCGGCAGTCTGGGCTTCAAATGGCGGCTGCTGAAAACGAAGATACTCTACAGACTGGGGATTAATCAGCACACATTTTAATTAACCTGTTGTACCGGTAAAATATTGAACCTGCCAAGCAGTATAATACTTTATATTCGCTGTCTGTTATTACTTAACCTCACTAAATATAAAGTATTATACTGCTTTAGTAAATAAACTGGTACAATATATTAGGATAAAAAATAATTGAGGAAGAATGATGAGTTTAAAAAAAATATTCAATCTAATGGCATTTACGATTTTGACAACTACTCTACTGATGAACAACGTACAGGCTAAAGAAGGCAGTGAGCAGGAAGAAGCCAAACCGACTACGATTGTACTGGACAAAAACGATGACAGAGTAAAAGAGTATGAAGCGGATAAACTGCTGTTCATGCAATCGGAAGATAAAGGAACGACGCTGTTGTTCTCCGATTCGCCGGAAACGGTGCCGGATGATGGTGTTTTATATGAAGACACGGTCAAGGGTGATACACGCCTTTTGTATTATCATGTGAACGGCACGGAGCAGGATAAAAAAATAGCCGTCGTTCTCCGCAACATGTCGGACAAACCGAATAAAGTAACCATAACGAGGGAAGCCGTCGCAGGGCCGAGCGCCGATTATCTGTACGTGGGCAAAGTTACTATGCAGCGTTATTTCGGCGAACAGAAAACGCGGGAAATCACATTGCGTCCGCACGGCAGAGCACTGCTTCGTCCGGAGGACGGACAGCGGATTATTCCGAGCGGCGACCTGGTATACGGCATATTTGACTTTCATGCCGAGCAGAATTTAAAGACAACCGTGGTACTTGCTCCGTCAAATGCCGATTTGTACGATTATGCCCGATACGTGCCCGTACTGTCCAAAGATAAACAGCTGCTGCGCGGCACATTCAGAAAGGCTGACCGCTATCTGACGAATAGAATACCGTACGATACAAAACGGAAGGAAAACGCCTATTTTTACATCGGCGACAACAAAACCGATTTGTACAGATACGGCACAGACAGAACTGACCGCCTGCGCGCACACAATTTCGGCAACTACGGCATCAACTACCATATTCATCTCGATGTTGAAGGTGAAGGCAAAACGAGCTATTACCTGAAACCGATGGGCGGCGTTTATGCCGGAGCCATGACTGTGCAGGTCGGCAAAGACGGTGAGAAAAAATTAATCAGCACGCCGGATAGTATGCCGTTTTTCGGTCACGATAAAAATTTAAACTATTATGCGTATCTGGGAACGTACGACAACAGCGATGACGTATACTTTGAATATACACCGCCGGGAGCTTCCAATCTGCCGGTTCAGATGATACTCGTTCCGGAAAAATAGCAAAAAACTTGCTTAATTTGCTAAAAGCATATAAAATATTATGTATTAAAAGGAAAAGGAGCGATATAGATGAAACATATTAAAACTGTAAACAAACCGTATTTACAAGCTAGTGTTAAAACCGGCGGCTGCGGCGAATGCCAGGCTTCCTGCCAGTCCGCTTGCAAAACTTCCTGCACAGTTGGCAATCAGGTTTGCGAAAAACACTAATAAAAAGGGACTGTTTTTACAGTCCCCTTTTTCTTGTTTATAGAAAAATAAAACGTGCCGGTTCGGCACAATATATATTAAAGAGAATTCTCTCTTAATTTATTTTTATATTGCACCGGGCAATTTTTCTTTGCTGGCACAAAGAAAAGTTGCCGAAAAAGAAATGCCTTAGGTTCGTAGCCCACTAGAGATTTTCACTTTAAAAATAAAATTTATTAGCTGTAACATTCAAAAACTCGCTCACGCTCAAACATTTGAACTAAAGACACATCTAATAAATTTTATTTTTAATAGCTAAAGCTACCATGAAAATCTCTAAATGTGGATGATAGTTTTAGCATGACTAGCAAACTGCAGTATCACCAGCTCATTTCAGGTTACCGCTGAGAATGGAAGGCACGAGCCAAATTTCAAATGTTTCGAGCCGTTGTATTGGCTGTATTTATGTAGAGGCTACGAAGGCTCGCCCAGTGCAGCGATAGCGAAACGTCAAAAAGGTTTTCTTTTTGGTTCGTTTTTCTTTTGACTTCAAAAGAAAAATGAACAAATAATTAGAGAGGTAATTTTAAGGATGGCAAGTAATAAAATACACAAATTTTATCAAAACGGTATGTACATTTTACTGGATGTAAACAGTTCCACCGTACATTTAATCGACAAGACCGTTTACGATGTAATGGATTATTTCGACGGCACAAACGATGACGAAGTTGTGGGAAAACTTTCCGGCACGTACGACGAAACGGATTTACGCGAAATTCTCGCAGAACTGCATGAACTTATGGAACGCGGCGAGCTTTTTGCGCCGGATATCGACATTCCACCGTATTTCGGCGAAACGGGTCTTGTCAAATCCATGTGCCTTTTAGTAGCGGAAGACTGCAATCTGCGCTGCCGTTACTGCTTCGCCGGTACGGGCGATATGGGGCATGACCGCCGCCTGATGACGAAGGAAGTCGGCAAGGCAGCCGTTGACTACATCATCGCGCACAGCGGCAAGCGCAAACATTGCGAAATCGACTTTTTCGGCGGCGAACCGCTCGTCAACATGCCGGTTGTAAAATACGTTACGGAATACGTTCGCCAGAAAGAAAAGGAAACGGGCAAAATTTTTAAATTGACGCTCACGACGAACGGTGTTCTTTTGAACGACGACAATATAAAATGGCTCAATGACAACAATATCAGTCTGGTGCTCAGCCTCGACGGCCGCAAGGAAGTTCATGACTATATGCGTCCTGATGTCGGCGGCAACGGCACGTATGATAAAGTAGTCAAGAATTTCAAAAAACTGGTAGCTTCCCGCAACGGCGAAAATTATTATCTGCGCGGCACATTCACCAACCGCAATATGGACTTTTCCAAAGACGTACTGAGCATGGCGGACGAAGGCTTCGATATTCTGTCCGTAGAACCGGTAGTGCTTAAAGACTCTCCGTACGGCTTCACTGAAAAAGACCTGCCGACGATTTTCGCCGAATACGATAAACTCACGGAAATCTATTTGAAACGCCAGAAAGAAGGCAAAGGCTTTTTCTTCTTCCATTTCAATATCGACCTCGAACACGGCCCGTGCGTAGCCAAACGACTCAGCGGCTGCGGTGCCGGTCATGAATATTTTGCAGTGGCGGCCGACGGCAATCTCTATCCGTGCCATCAGTTCGCCGGACGCGAAAACTACATGCTCGGCAACGTATTTGATGGCGTGAAAAATACCGAGCTGCCGAAAGAATTCCGCAGCACGCACGTTCTCAGTAAGGAAAAATGCCGCGACTGTTGGGCAAAATTCTTCTGCAGCGGCGGCTGTCATGCCAATGCCGACCTGTTCCACGGCAATATTCACGAACCGTATGAACTCGGCTGCGAGCTTCAGAAAAAACGCTGCGAATGCGCCATCGTCGTTCAGACAGCGAAAAAATTCGGTCTTTAAGCCGATTTTGTAAAAGTTTAGTAAAAAATCTGCTTTATATTAGATTTTTTTTAATATGAAGCAGGTTTTTTCTGTTTAATGGAGAATAAGATATACTAAAGAGAAAAAACAGACTGGAAGATAAATTTATTTTATGTATCGCTTCATAAATATACCATAAAAAAATGGTTGAAATTATTGACAATTTGATGTTATTTATTGTATTATAATTCTAGTAGAAAACTTGTAAGTATATGTCCAATAAGAAGTTACATAATTTATTCGATTTATATGCTAGTTAAGTTTCTTTCCTATGTTATCAACTGAAATTTGTATACGCTACAAGTTTTAGTTAAATATTATTCCAGTTAAGCTGGAAAAACTTTTTTTACTTTTTAGGGGGTATTTTTAAATGGCAGTTAAAGTTGCTATTAATGGTTTCGGCCGTATCGGTCGTCTCGCTTTCAGACAAATGTTCGATGCAGAAGGTTATGAAGTTGTTGCAATCAACGACTTAACAAGCCCGAAAATGCTTGCTCATCTTCTCAAATATGACTCTACTCAGGGCAAATATGAATATGCTGATAGCGTTGTAGCTGGTGAAGACTCCATTACTGTTAATGGTAAAAAAATCACTATCTATGCTAAACCAAATCCTGAAGAATTACCTTGGGGCGAACTCGATGTAGACGTTGTTTTGGAATGCACTGGTTTCTTCGCTTCCAAAGCTAAAGCAGAAGCTCATATCAGAGCTGGCGCTAAAAAAGTTGTTATCTCCGCTCCTGCTGGTAACGATCTTCCTACAATCGTTTACAATGTAAACCATGAAACTTTAAAAGCTAGCGATACAGTTATTTCCGCTGCTTCCTGCACAACTAACTGCTTAGCTCCAATGGCTAACGCTCTTAACAAATTTGCTCCTATCCAGAGCGGTATCATGACTACTGTTCATGCTTACACTGGTGACCAGATGACTCTTGATGGCCCGCAGCGCAAAGGTGATTTAAGACGTTCCCGTGCAGCAGCTGTTAATATCGTTCCTAACTCCACTGGTGCTGCTAAAGCAATCGGTCTCGTTATTCCGGAATTGAACGGCAAATTAATCGGCTCCGCACAGCGCGTTCCTACCCCTACTGGTTCCACTACTATTTTAGTAGCAGTTGTAAAAGGTGAAGTGACTGTTGAAGGTATCAATGAAGCTATGAAAGCTGCTCAGACTGAATCCTTCGGTTATACTGAAGAACAGCTCGTTTCCAGCGATATCGTTGGTATGAGATATGGTTCTCTCTTCGATGCAACTCAGACTATGGTTTCCAAAATGGAAGATGGTAACTCCTTAGTTCAGGTTGTTTCCTGGTACGATAACGAAAACAGCTACACTAGCCAGATGGTTCGTACAATTAAATACTTCGCTGAACTTAAGTAATTGATTTGTGCAGCCTTTTATGGACCGGTCTTAAAAAGGCCGGTCCTATTTTGAATTTACGGAGGGTTTTATTAATGAATAAGAAATCTATCAGAGACATTGATGTAAATGGTAAAAAAGTCTTTATCCGCGTTGACTTCAACGTGCCTATGGACGAAAATCAGAATATTACTAACGACAAACGCATTCGTGCTACATTACCTACTTTAAATTATCTGTTAGAACATAATGCAGCTTTAATTCTTGCTTGCCATGTTGGTCGTCCGAAAGGACAGAGAGTTCCGGAAATGTCCGTTAAACCGATTGTTAAAAGACTTTCCGAACTTTTAGGCAGAGAAGTTAAATATGCTGAAGACTGCGTTGGCGAAGCTGCGCAAAAAGCTGCTGCTGATTTAAAACCGGGTGAAGTATTACTGCTTGAAAACCTCCGTTATCACAACGAAGAAACGAAAAATGACCCAGAATTTGCAAAACAGCTTGCTTCCTTAGCTGATGTTGCTGTTGATGATGCTTTCGGCGTATCTCACAGAGCACACGCTTCCAATGCTGGTATTGCTCAGTATGTTGAAGTTGTTGCCGGCTTCCTGATTGAAAAAGAAATTCAGTTCATCGGCACTGCATTATCCAATCCGCAGCGTCCGTTCGTTGCTATCATCGGCGGCGCGAAAGTTTCCGATAAAATCGGCGTTATCTCCAACCTGCTGGAAAAAGCTGACGCTGTAGTAATCGGCGGCGGTATGGCTAATACTTTCCTTGCAGCTCAGGGCAAAAACACTGGTAAATCTTTAGTTGAAGAAGATAAAATTTCTCTTGCTAAAGAACTGCTTGCTAAAGCTGAAGAAAAAGGTGTTAAAGTATTCCTGCCGGCAGAAGTTGTTGTAGCTGACAAATTTGCAGCTGATGCAGACCACAAAACTGTATCCGTTGACGAAGTTCCAGCTGACTGGATGATTTTGGACAACAAATTCAGCGCTGAATGCGAAGAAGCAGTTAAAAATGCAAAAACGATTGTTTGGAACGGACCTATGGGCGTATTCGAATTCGACGCATTCGCTAAAGGAACGGAAGAAATCGCTCATGCTGTTGCTGAATCCGAAGGCACTAGCATTGTTGGCGGCGGCGACTCTATCGCAGCTCTCAAGAAAACTGGTCTTTCTGACAAAATTTCCCATATTTCCACAGGCGGCGGCGCTACTTTGGAATTCCTCGAAGGCAAACCGATGCCTGGTATCGCAGCTATTGCTGACAAATAATTAAAGAAAACAATAAAATTTTAAGAAGAGGTTGATTTTGTAATGCGTAAACCTATTATTGCTGGTAACTGGAAAATGAATAATACTGCAGCTGCAGGCGTGGCTCTCGTTAAAGATTTGGCACCACTCGTTAAAGACAATGCTGCTGTTGATATCGTAGTTTGCCCTACATTCACTGCTCTTTCCGCTGTTTGCGAAGCTGTAAAAGGCACTAACATTCACGTTGGCGCACAGAACGTTCATTGGGAAAAAAGCGGCGCATTCACTGGCGAAATTTCCGCTGAAATGCTCACTGAACTCGGCGTTGAATACGTTGTAATCGGTCATTCCGAACGCCGCGAAATGTTCGGCGAAACTGACGAATATGTAAACAAACGCGCTAAAGCTGCTCTTGCTGCCGGTATCGTTCCAATTATCTGCTGCGGTGAAACTTTAGAAACTCGTGAAGCTGGTACTACTAATGATTTCGTAAGCGGTCAGATTAAAGCTGCTCTGGAAGGTTTAACTGCTGCTCAGGTAGCTGGTCTTGTTATCGCTTATGAACCGATTTGGGCTATTGGTACTGGCAAAACTGCTACATTCGAACAGGCTGAAGAAGTTTGCGCTTGCATTCGCGAAACTGTAAAAGCTATGTTTGATGAAGCTACTGCTGACGCTGTCCGCATTCAGTACGGCGGAAGCGTAAAACCTGCAACTATCGACGGTTTAATGCAGAAACCTAACATTGACGGTGCACTTGTTGGCGGTGCTTCCTTAAAAGCTGCTGATTTCAGCGCAATCGTTAACTTTAAATAAGCTGTACATCCCTAAAAAAGTAAAAAACCGTGCGGCACACGGGGATTGTCCGGTAAGACGGAAAGCATCCGGTTATTTACCCGAATGACCGGGTGCCATGCCATTTAAAATTTATCGAATGAGGTAATGTAATAATGTCTAAACTTAATGCTCCTGTTGCACTGATTATTATGGACGGTTGGGGAATTGGCGTAGCCGGCAGTACAACAAATGCCGTTAATATCGGTAAAACACCGGTTATTGACGGATTGACTGCCAAATATCCTCATGCACAGCTTGCCTGCTCCGGTGAAGCAGTAGGTCTGCCGGACGGACAGATGGGCAACTCCGAAGTCGGTCATACCAATATCGGTGCTGGCCGTATTGTTTATCAGGAATTAACACGTATCACAAAAGCTATTCGTGAAAGTGCATTCTTTAAAAATCCTGCATTTTTAGATGTTATTAATGCAATAAAAAAACACGGCGGCGCACTTCATTTAATGGGCCTGTTGTCCGACGGCGGTGTTCACAGCCATAATACACATCTTTATGCACTGCTTCAACTTGCAAAACAAGAAGGCGTGGAAAAGGTTTACGTTCATGCTTTTCTTGATGGACGCGATGTTCCTCCTTCCAGTGCTGCTGAATATCTGGAACAGCTTGAAGCAAAAATCAAAGAAATCGGCGTAGGCAAAATTGCCACTATTTCCGGTCGTTATTATGCTATGGACCGTGATAAACGCTGGGACCGTGTACAAAAAGCATATGAAGCCATTGCTATGGCTAAAGGTGTAAATCAGCCTACAGCAGCTGCTGCAATTAAAAATTCTTATGAAGAAGATACGACTGATGAATTTGTCGTTCCGGTTGTAGTCGGCGATTATGCAGGTATGAAAAACGGCGACGGCGCTATTTTCTATAATTTCCGTCCTGACCGTGCTCGTGAGCTTACTCATGCCTTTACTGATACAACTTTTGACGGATTTGCTCGCAATGAAGATTTAAAAGTTCCATTCGTTACAATGACTCAGTATGAAAAAGGTATGAATGTAGAAATCGCTTACAAACCAGAAGCTTTAACTAATACTTTAGGTGAATATGTAAGTAAACTTGGCTATACTCAACTTCGCATTGCTGAAACTGAAAAATACGCTCATGTAACATTCTTCTTCAATGGTGGTGTAGAACAACCATATGAAGGTGAAGACCGTATCTTAGTACCTTCTCCAAAAGTTGCTACTTACGATTTACAGCCTGAAATGAGTGCTATTGAAGTTACAGATAAAGTTGTTGAAGCTATTTTATCTAAAAAATATGATTTTATTATCTTAAACTATGCTAATGGTGATATGGTTGGTCATACAGGCGTAATGGAAGCTGCTGTAAAAGCCGTTGAAACGGTTGATACATGTGTAGGCCGCTTCGTTGACGCCATCAGACAGGTCGGCGGCAGTGTATGTATTACAGCTGACCACGGCAACGCTGAAAAAATGGTTGATGAAGAAACAAAAGAACCATTTACAGCACATACTACAAACCCAGTACCATTTATCGTAGTATCTGATAAAGTTAAAGAAGTTAGAAATGGTGCATTATGCGATATAGCACCAACATTACTTACTTTAGCAGGTCTTGAAGTTCCAGCTGAAATGACTGGTAAATCTTTAATTGACTAAAATTTAAATTGAGTTATTCAATTTATTATCATAAACTTGAATAATGATATGATATAATGTTATAATGTATATCGTTTAAAAAATGTGTATATTATATATAAGGAGAGGAAAAAAAGATGATCTATTCACAAGAAGTGTCTAACATGACATGTGTGGCAAAAGGCATTGAAAAACATGGCCCAGCTCCAATTCCTGAAGAAGGCAAATGGGTACAGGCTAAAGAAATCAAAGATATCAGTGGTTTAACTCATGGTGTTGGCTGGTGTGCTCCTCAACAGGGTGCTTGCAAATTAACACTCAATGTTAAAGATGGCGTTATCCAAGAAGCATTAGTTGAAACTATTGGTTGCTCCGGTATGACTCATTCCGCAGCTATGGCTTCCGAAATTCTTCCTGGTAAAACAATTCTTGAAGCATTAAACACTGACCTTGTTTGTGATGCTATCAATACTGCTATGAGAGAATTATTCCTCCAGATCGTATATGGTAGAACTCAGACTGCATTCTCCGAAGGCGGTCTTCCAATCGGTGCTGGTCTTGAAGACCTTGGTAAAGGTTTAAGAAGCCAGGTTGGTACTATGTATGGTACACTTGCAAAAGGTTCCCGTTATCTTGAACTTGCTGAAGGTTATGTAACAAGAATTGCTCTTGATGCAGAAGACCGTATCATCGGTTATGAATTCGTTCACCTCGGCAAAATGATGGAAATGATTACTAAAAAAGGTATTCCTGCTCAAGAAGCTTTAGAAAAAGCAAAAGGTACTTATGGTCGTTTTGCTGAAGCTGCAAGATACGTAGACCCTCGTAAAGAATAATAAATTTAGGAAGGAATGAAATTAAATGGCATTGTTTGAAAGTTACGAACGTCGTATTGATAAAATTAACAAAGCTTTAGACGGCTATGGTATTTCTTCTCTTGAAGAAGCTAAAAAAATCTGTGACGATAAAGGCATCGACGTTGCTGCTATCGTTAGAGGCATTCAGCCTATCTGCTTTGAAAACGCTTGCTGGGCTTACACTGTAGGTGCAGCTATGGCTATTAAAAAAGGCTGCACAAAAGCTGTAGATGCTGCAAAAATCATCGGTGAAGGTCTTCAGGCTTTCTGTATCCCTGGTTCTGTTGCTGAAAACAGAAAAGTAGGTTTAGGTCATGGTAACCTTGCTTCCATGCTTTTAAGTGAAGATGCAAAATGCTTTGCATTCCTCGCAGGTCATGAATCTTTTGCTGCAGCTGAAGGTGCTATTGGTATCGCTAGAACTGCAAATAAAGTTAGAACTACTCCTTTGAAAGTTATCTTAAATGGTCTTGGCAAAGATGCCGCTCAGATCATCTCCCGTATAAATGGTTTCACTTATGTTCAGACTCAGTATGATTATGCAACTGGCGACCTCAAAGTAGTTAATGAAACTCCTTATTCCGACGGCGAACGCGCTGCTATCAAATGCTACGGTGCAGACTCCGTTCAGGAAGGCGTTGCCATCATGCACAAAGAAGATGTTGACATCTCTATTACTGGTAACTCTACAAACCCTACCCGTTTCCAACATCCGGTAGCAGGCTGCTACAAAAAAGAATGTATCGAAAAGGGTAAAAAATACTTCTCCGTTGCATCCGGCGGCGGTACAGGCAGAACACTTCATCCGGACAACATGGCAGCAGGTCCTGCTTCCTATGGTATGACTGATACTATGGGCCGTATGCACTCTGATGCTCAGTTCGCTGGTTCTTCTTCCGTACCTGCTCATGTTGAAATGATGGGTCTCATCGGCATGGGTAACAACCCTATGGTTGGCGCTAGCGTAGCCGTAGCTGTAGCTGTTCAGGAAGCAATGAGCAAATAATTTTAAATTTTATTTAGGTGGGGATTAAAAAATGTTAAAGAAAACAAAAGTCGTTTGCACAATGGGTCCAAACTATGACAAAGGCGATGGCCTTTTAGAAAAAGTTATTGAAAACGGTATGAACGTTGCACGTTTCAATTTCTCTCATGGTGACTACGCTGAACATGAAGCACGTATCAACCAGGTAAAAGAAACTGCTAAAAAACTGGGCACAACTGTTTCCTTAATGCTTGATACTAAAGGACCTGAAATGCGTCTCGGCGATTTTGCTGAAGGAAAAGTATTCCTTAAAGCAGGTCACAAATTCACTTTAACTAATGAAGATATTCCAGGCGACGAAACTCACGTTTCCATCAACCACAAAAAACTTTACACAGAAGTAAAACCTGGTAACACTTTATTACTTTCTGACGGTCTTGTAGGTCTGCATGTTGATGAAATCGTAGGCAAAGACATCGTTTGCACGATTTTAAATGACGGCCCTATGAGCACTCGTAAACGTGCAGCAGCTCCTGGCGTATCTCTTGGTCTTCCTGCTATCTCCGAACAAGACAGAAACGATATCATCTTCGGTATTGAACATGATATGGATTTCGTAGCTGCTTCCTTCATTCAGCGTGCTGAAGACGTTGAAGCTATCCGTTCTTTGATTAAAGAACATGGCGGCCACATGGAAATTATTTCCAAAATCGAATGTGTTGAAGCTGTTAAAAACATTGATGCTATCATTGCTGCATCCGACGGTATCATGGTTGCCCGCGGCGACCTCGGTGTTGAAATGCCGGCTGAAGATGTTCCGCTTATCCAGAAAGACATCATCAAAAAATGCAACAAACTCGGCAAACCGGTTATCGTTGCAACTCAGATGCTTGAATCCATGACTTCCAATCCGCGTCCGACCCGTGCAGAAGCTTCCGACGTTGCTAATGCTATCTTCGACGGCGCAGATGCTATCATGCTTTCCGGTGAATCTGCAAACGGTGATTATCCGCTGGAAGCAGTTTCCACAATGAACACTATCGCTAAACGTGTTGAACAGGCTCTCGAATACAAAGAACTCTTCGTATCCAGAGGCTTCACTCATCACAACATCACTACTACTGACGTTATCGCTCATGCTACAGTACAGATGGCTTACGAACTCAGCGCTCAGGCTATCATTACTCCGACTGAAAGCGGTTACACTTCCAAAGTAGTATCCAAATATCGTCCGAAAGCTTCCATCGTTGCTTACACTCCTAGCGACCGTGTAGCTCGTCATCTGAACCTGCGTTGGGGCGTTGTTCCAATCGAAGGCAAAGCTTGGGATGATGTTGATGAAATGATTGCTACTGCAACGGCTGCTGCTGTTCGTAAAGGCATCGTTAAACAGGGCGACAAAACAGTTATCACTTCCGGTATGAAATTCGGCGAAGGCAGCACAAGCACAATTCGCGTTCATACTATCTAATTTAAAATTAATACGCGCGTATAACAAAAACAGCCTTTCAGCTTTATGCTTTAAGGCTGTTTTTTGTTGTCTAGATGAGCTGACTACAATATTGATATCGCAAAATGGAAAATTAAATGATACAATATTTTTAGATATTATTTGTTGTGCCGATAAAATATCTATGCTGCTTGGGAAAATCAAACGGCGCAACAAATACTATTGATAAGTAAAGATATGTATTTGCAGGGATATAGGTAGGGAATTTTATGATAGATGAGAAATATATAGAGCTTAATAATAAAGTACAGCTTATTTTGCGCGTGGGACAGCTTTTGATGGAAAACTCCGCCGATACGAACAGGATTGTCCGCTCGATGAAAAGGACGGCGGCTTTTGCGAATATATTCGATGAACAAATCCAGATACATGTTACTTATACTACGATAATGATTACGGTAAGCGCCGATAATTATCACATAACGAAACTGCAAAAATGCCAGCAGCACAATGTGGATATGCAGATAATATCGGAGGTCAGCCGCCTTACGTGGGAAGCGATTGAAATGGATTTTTCGGTGGAGGAATTCGGCCGGAAACTCGATAAAATCGTGAAGAAGAAAAATAAATACACTTCGTTCATAATCAATCTGGGAGCGGCGCTTGCCTGCGGCGGCGTGGGAAAAATGTTCGGCTGCGATTTTGTGGCGGCACTGTATACGGCACTTGCCGCTTTTATCGGCTTTTTTATCCGCAGCGTATGTGTAAAGGGAAAGATAAATCCGTACGTTGCCATTCAGATATCGTCGTTTTTTGCGACGACGGTGGCGTATTTCACGCATTTTCTGCCGTTCAGCTCGACGCCGTGGTATCCGATGCTGGCCTGCGCCATTTTTATCGTGCCGGGAGTGCCGCTGATTAACGCATTGGAGGATATGCTGGACGGATACATTACTGCCGGTATGACGCGCGCTATGAATACGCTGCTCATGGTAGGTGCAATGACGTTCGGTATTTTATTTGCCATAAAGATTTTCAGCGTGGCGGATTTTACGCATATCGAGATGATTAGTCACCAGCCGTATATTATCTACGTGATATCGGCGTTTATCGCTTCCGCCGGATTTTCTACGATGTTTGATGTGCCGCCGCGCCTTTTATGGGTTGTCGGGCTGGGCGGCGTAATCTGCGTATGCGTGCGCACTCTGTCCATGGATTTATTGGGCGTGGGAATGCCGATAGGAACTTTTCTCGGCGCGATGACGGTCAGCATGATTGCCCTTAAAGCCGTCCACTGGTTCCATGTGCCTACGCATGTACTCGTCATACCGTCGGCGATTGCCCTGATGCCGGGAATTTTCATGTACAGGCTGCTGTTCAATATTATCGATATCGACACATTGAGCGCTGCTGAATTATTGTCTGCCGTGCAGAGCGGCGTAAATGCCATGCTCGTCATACTGGCGATTACAATCGGCGTGGCGCTGCCGAATATTCTGGCGCGGAAATACTTCGATACGATTAACGCGAAACGGTTGCGGCGCGCTCTAACAGAGAGAAAATATCGACAGCATACTATGTGCAAATACAAATTGAGCAAAAGCTGAACTGTTTTAATGGCGCAATAGTGTTATTGTCCGTCAGTATAGTGATATTGTCATTTGCAGTAGAATTTTTTATACTGAATATAAGTTATACTGGTAAACATCGAGCCTATAACAAGCAGGAGAATAATTTATATTCGTTCGATGTTGTCACTTAACCTCACTTAATATAAATTCTTCTACTGCTTTGGTAAATCAACCGGCATAACAGATAATAATACTTTTATAAAAGAGAGTGGGTTTATTTATGGTGAAGGCAATCTTTTTTGATATCGACGGGACTTTAATCAGTTTCAAGACGCATAAAATTCCGCAGTCGACAATGCAGGCACTGCGGCAGCTGCATAAAAAGGGTGTGAAGCTGTTTATCTGTACGGGCAGACCGCCGACGGACATAAAATTTCTGACGGATGAGCTGCACGATTTGTTCAACGGCTATATCACGCTGAATGGTCAGTACTGCTACGATACGGATAATCATATTATTCACGAGCAGTGGCTGGATAAAAATGATTTGCAGATTTTGACCGATTATCTGAAGGATAAAGATATTGCCTGCGGTTTTATCGAGCTGGATTATTTTTATTTCAATCTGCGCAATCAATATCTGGCGGATTTGGACAAAACGCTCGGCTCGACGGCGCCGGAAAGAATTATCGACGATATGGGACGCATTCAGAAGCATAAAACGTACCAGCTCAATCTGTTTTTAACGGAAAAAGATGCACAGCCTGTGCTGGACATGCTGCCGAACTGCCGGGCGGTGCGCTGGTGCCCGCTGTTTGCGGATATAATCCCGAAAGAAGGCGGCAAGTCGGCGGGTATTAAGGCGATACTTGATTATTACAATATTGATATTGCTGACTGCATGGCGTTCGGCGACGGCGGCAACGATAAGGAAATGCTGGAGTTTGCCGCAATCGGCATAGCTATGGGCAATGCCGACGACGATGTAAAGGCGATTGCCGATTATGTAACGGATGATGTGGACAGCGACGGGATTTTAAAGGCGCTACAGCATTTTAAACTGCTATAAGCTTTGCTTTTGGGCGCGATATAGTATATAATAGTATTTTAAAGGACACTGTTTTGTATTAAAGCAAGATAGTGCCTTTTTTATTGGATGAAATTTTTGAGGTTGAATATAAAGGAGGATTTTTTGATGGATGATTTGGGAACACTGGCGCAGCTAAACTGGTATCCGGGTCATATGGCGAAGGCAAAGCGCATTATCTCGGAAAATCTGAAGCTCGTCGATGTCGTCATTGAACTTCTGGATGCACGCATTCCGCGCAGCAGCGCCAATCCTGTCTTGAAGGATTTAATCGGCACGAAGCCGCATCTTATCGCTTTAAATAAAATTGATTTGGCTGATAATGCGGTGAATAACGAATGGGAAGAATATTTTTCCTCGCTGGGCAAAACGGTGGTAAAAATAAATTCGCTGAACGGCAAGGGTATTCGCCAACTCGTAACAAAGGCGGATGAACTGGCCAAAGCGAAAACGGCGAAATTTGCCAGCAAAGGAGCGAAGCCGCGTAATGCCCGCGTGATGATTGTAGGCATACCGAATGTCGGCAAGTCCTCGCTGATTAACCGCCTGTCGGGCAGTGCTTCGCTGAAAACGGCGGATAAACCGGGCGTTACGCGTGCTAAACAGTGGATTAAGATAAAAAACAATCTCGACCTTTTGGATACGCCGGGCATACTCTGGCCGAAGTTCGAGGACCCGGAAGTCGGTTTAAATCTGGCTTTCACAGGAGCTATCAGCGATGAAGTGTACGATATCGAACAGGCGGCGCAGCTTCTATTATGGCGGCTTAAAGACCGTTACGAAAAAAATATCGCGGAACGGTACAAAGTGGCTGAAATGCCGCAGACGAGTGAGGAACTGTTTAAGCTTGTCGGCAGAAAACGCGGTTTTCTGCAAAAAGGCGGCGTGATTGATACAGAAAAAACGGCGATTGCCGTATTGAAGGATTTCCGCGCCGGCAAACTCGGCAATATATCTTTGGAAGAGCCGTAAATTAATATTTGACATAAGTATATTGATATACTACACTAATAAAAAGATACTTTTACACATTGTGCCGGTATAATCATCTAAACCGTACGGCAGCATAATACTTTATATTCATTCGATGTTGTCACTTAACCTCATTAAATATAAAGTATTATACTGCTCTAGTAAATCAACCGGCACGATAGATAAATAATTATATCATTGATACATTAGGAGGAATTTTTTTGTATATTAACAACAAATTGAGAAATGTCGCTATCATAGCTCATGTTGACCACGGTAAAACTACGCTCGTCGACGCTATGCTGAAACAGAGCCATATTTTCCGTGCGAATGAACAAGTAGCAGAACGTGTAATGGACTCTAATGCGCTTGAACGTGAACGCGGTATTACCATTTTGTCCAAAAATACAGCTGTAATGTATAAAGATATTAAAATCAATATTGTTGATACACCGGGCCATGCCGATTTCGGTGGCGAAGTTGAACGTGTACTCAACATGGTTGATGGTGTACTTTTGCTTGTTGATGCTTCCGAAGGCCCTATGCCGCAGACGAAATACGTTCTGCGCAAAGCGTTGGAACAGGGCTTAAAACCAATCGTTGTCATCAATAAAATCGACCGTCCTGACCAGCGTATCGATGATGTTTATGATGAAGTCTTAGAATTATTCATGGAACTCGGTGCTGACGACGACCAGCTCGACTTCCCTGTTGTATATGCCATTGCCCGCGACGGCATCGCCAAACTCAATCTTGATGATGAAAGCGACAGCTTAGAGCCGCTCATGGATTTACTTGTAAAAGAAATTCCGGCGCCGCAGGGCGATATCGAAGGTCCGCTTCAGCTTATGGTTACGACGCTCGACTCCGATGATTATGTAGGCCGCGTGGCTATCGGCCGCGTTATGCGCGGTACGGTGAAAGCCGGTCAGAACGTTGTCGTTATCAGCGGCGACGGCGAAACGAAGGAACGTATCGGTAAAGTCTACATCTATCAGGGCTTGAAACGTGTGGAAGTGGACGAAGCGCCGCTCGGCGAAATCGTTGCTTTAACCGGTCTTACGAGTGCAAGTATCGGCCATACGGTAGCCGACGCGGAAAATCCGGAAGCACTGCCGACAATCAATATCGACGAACCGACACTTTCCATGACGTTCGGCGTCAATACAAGCCCGTTTGCCGGCCGTGAAGGTCAATTCGTAACTTCCCGTCATCTGCGCGACCGTCTGTTTAAAGAAACAGAAACGAACGTAAGTCTGCGCGTAGAAGAAACGGACAGCCCGGATACATTCAAAGTTTCCGGCCGCGGCGAACTGCATCTGTCCATTCTGATTGAAACAATGCGCCGTGAAGGCTATGAACTGCAAATCGGCAAACCGGAAGTTATCTATAAAGAAATCAACGGCCAGCTTTGCGAACCGATTGAAAATCTGACGATTGAAGTACCGCAGGAATTTATGGGTACTGTTATGGAATCGCTCGGCACGCGCAAAGCTGAACTTTCTAACATGACGGAGCTGAAAGGCTATCTGCGTCTGGAATTTACAATCCCGGCACGCGGCCTTATCGGTTTCCGCTCCGAGTTCCTGACGAATACGAAGGGCAACGGCATCATGAACCATGTATTCCGCGGTTATGCGCCGTATAAAGGCGATATCCCGGGACGCAGCCGCGGCTCGCTCGTTGCATTCGAACAGGGCGAAACAACGCCGTACGGTATTTACACATTGCAGGACCGCGGTACGATGTTCATCTCGCCGAACCAGATGGTTTACGAAGGTATGATTATCGGTGAAAACAGCCGTGAACTCGACATGGACGTAAATCCGTGCAAGAAGAAAAACGTGTCCAACATGCGCTCTTCTTCTTCTGATGAAGCTATCCGCCTTACTCCGCCGCGTATTTTAAGCCTCGAACAGGCTCTGGAATACATCAACAAGGACGAAATGGTGGAAGTTACACCGGAAAGCATTCGTTTGAGAAAAACAATTCTCGACAAAGCGCAGCGCGGCCGTATGCGTAAAAACGCAAAATAAAATCAAGTAGTTATTTCGGAAAAAGAAACGGTAAAATCCCTGCCGTTTCTTCTTTCCTGAAAATAAATTGTGAGAATATATTATTTATTGCAGGATTTTTTGAATTTTGCTCGAAGAATATTATATCCGCTGTTTTATTTTTTATTATGTATTTGAGGTGAGATTATGGATTTTTTGTCCAAGATAACGAAATACTTAATTCCGGAAGAAGAAGTGGAAGTCGTGGAAACTCCGGCGGAAAAAGCCAAAGAAACGGAAAAAACGGCTAAAGTTGCTACTATCAGCAAAAAAGTCGTAAACGGTCCTGCCGTGTATACGAATGTTGAACCGGCAACGCTTTCGGTCAAAGAAGAAAAACGTCCTAGTTTAAAAGTGTACAAACAGGCCAATATCAAAATTCTCGTATTCGAACCGACCAATTTCAACGATACGAGATTTGCCGCTGACGCGCTGAAAGAATCCAAAACGGTTCTGCTCAATTTCGAAAAAATCGAATCCAGCGAACAAATCCGCATTTGCGATTTCATGAACGGCGCATGCTACGTGCTCGACGGTTCCGTAAAACAGATTACGAAAAAAATGGTATTATACGCACCGAAAGGTATTTCCATCGAAGCAATCATTACAAATAAGGCATAATAAAAAAACATCTATGATAAATTCAATTTCATAGATGTTTTTTTTATTATTTATTGAGCGTTTCCTGACAGAAGTTGATAAACGACTGAGCCGCTTTGGAAATATAGCGGTCTTTTTTCCAGGCAAGACCGACATCGACGAAGATTGGTTCTTCCAGCGGCAGCGTTTTAATATGCGGCGTATCCTGCACGATGAAGTCAAGCAGAAATGCCATGCCCACATTGCTGGAGATAAGACCTTTAATCGTTTCTATCTGATTGGACTCAAGCACGATATTCGGTTTGATATTATTGTCTTTTAATTTCTGCAAAATCATATTGCGGATGAAAGAGCCTTCTTTCAGCATGATTAAATCGATATCATGGATATCTTCCCATGAGAAGCTGTCTTTTTGCGCCAGCGGGTGCGTATCTGGCACGCAGGCTACCACCTGATTGGTGGACATCGGCAGAAGCTGCAGGCTTGGCGAAGCGTTGGAGATAATCACGATGCCGAAATCGAGTTCATCGCGTTCCAGCGATTCACGAATGGACATGGAGCCTTTTTCATATAAGTAAATATCCAGATGAGAAAACTTTTTCTGGAAACCGGAAAAGATTTTCGGAAATAAGTATGCCCCAATCATGGAAGGAATACCGATTTTGATGGTGCCTTTCTGCAGCTGCTTATAATCATTGACTTCCAAAACGGCGTCCTGAATATTGCGCAGTGCCTGTTCTATGCGGTTTAAAAAAACAGCTCCCTCCGGCGTTAAGGAAAGTTGTTTCTGACTACGTTCGAATAACTGTATACCTAATTCAGCTTCCAGTTTTTTTATGGCTACGGTGATGTTCGGCTGGGAAACTGAAAGTCTTTTGGCAGCACGTGTGATATTTTTCAAACGACTCGTCATTTGAAAATATTCTAACTGTTTGAGTTCCATTATTATCCTCCTCAAGAAAATCCTGTATGTAATTCATAAATAAAATTAATTGAATTATATTTATTATAGCATAATAAACGGCGATATTAAATATTTATTTATTAAGGAACGGTAAAAATATAAATATTCTTTATACAGCTGCTGAAAATCAGTTTATTTTGATAGAAAAATAAAAAATTTTAAATATTGGCAGGAAAATAAATTTATTTACAGAATAATATATATACAAAAATAAATAATATAAACATTATGTAAATTTAAAATGACTATAAAGTGAGGTTAGTAAAATGATGAATAACTATTCATATCAGGACTTTTTATCTGTTGCCAGAAGGATTACGTATGACGCAACAATTCCTGAACTCCTTGAAGAAGCTGTTAGAAATCATGAAGGACGTTTATCGAACAACGGCGCTATCTGTGTTACTACCGGCAAACATACCGGCCGTTCTCCGAAAGACAGATTTATCGTAGATACGCCGGATATTCATGATATCGTTCACTGGTCCAATACAAATCAGCCGTGTTCGGAAAACACTTTCAACCGTTTATACGAAAAAATGAAAGAATATGCCAAAGACCATCAGCTTTTCGTAAGTGATATGATTGTCGGCGCTGACCCTGATTATAGATTGCAGGTAAAATGTATCAATGAACATGCTTGGCATCATCTCTTCCTGAAACAGCTGTTCATCCGTCCGGAAAAGAAACTGACAACTCCGGCCGGTTTCACGCTTATCTGCATGCCTAGCGTAAAAGCCAACCCGATGGAAGACGGCACACATTCCGAAACATTCATCATCGTAAACTTCAGCAAACGCATGGTGCTTATCGGCGGCGGCGCATATGCCGGTGAAATGAAAAAATCCATTTTCTCCGTAATGAACTATATCCTGCCGCAAAAAGGCATTTTCTCCATGCACTGCTCGGCTAACGTAGGTAAAGACGGCAATACGGCTTTATTCTTCGGCCTCAGCGGCACAGGCAAAACGACTCTGTCGGCCGACCCTAACCGCAAACTCATCGGCGACGATGAACACGGCTGGAGCGAAAACGGTATCTTCAATCTGGAAGGCGGTTGCTACGCTAAAACCATAAACATCACGCCGGAAACGGAACCGCAGATTTATGACGCAATTCAGTACGGTACAATTCTGGAAAACGTTTATATCAATCCGTATACGCGCGAACCGGATTTCTTCGATGCACGCTTCACGCAGAATACACGTACGGCATATCCTGTTGAAAACATACCGGGTGCGCTTATTCCTAGCATGGCAGGCCATCCGAATGCCATCATCTTCCTGACAGCAGATGCGTTCGGCGTTCTTCCTCCGATTGCCAAACTGTCGAAAGAACAGGCAATGTACCACTTCTTATCTGGTTACACAAGTAAAGTTGCCGGTACGGAACGCGGCATCACTGAACCGCAGGCTACATTCTCCATCGGCTTCGGCGAACCGTTCTTCCCGCTGTCTCCGCTTAAATACGCTCATTTGCTCGGCGAAAAAATCAACCAGTACAATACGAGCGTATATCTCGTTAATACCGGCTGGACAGGCGGCCCGTACGGTGTCGGCAGCCGTATGAAACTTAAATACACAAGAGCTATGATTACGGCAGCTCTGGACGGCAAACTCGACGATGTTGAATGGAAAGATTACGGCTACTTCCAGCTTTGCATTCCTGCTTCCTGCCCGGGTGTTCCGACGGAAGTATTAAATCCGGAAAATACATGGGCTGATAAAAAAGCATATCATACTCAGGCTGCAAAACTGGTGCATAAGTTCGCTGAAAATGTGCAGCGCTTTAAAGGCGAAATTCCGGATGGAATCTTAAACGCCGGACCTAAATTAGAAGACTGATAAAAAGCTTGATTTTAAAAACTTTGTGAAATCTAAGGAATGCCCTATTTTGTATAAAATTCATACAATGATATAAAATATGGCAGCAAAATGGCAACGGTAAAATAGCCGTTAAACTCAGAGAAATAAGGACTTTTTATACTTGATATATAGAAAGTCCTTATTTCTTTTTATATTTTTGTCACTAAAACGGCAACGGTAATAATATATTTATTGATAAACTTTAAGAAAGATAAATTTATAAATTATGTTTGACGAAAACACAAACTAGAAAGTATAATAACGTATATCACAACTTATCAAATCCAGACAAAGAGTATCTATTAATAGTTTTTGCTAGATACTCTCTATTAATCCAATCTGCAGAAAGAAGGTTGTTGTTTTTTGGAGATACAATATGATCAATGTGAACTATTAGGTAAACAAGTATATTTAGATGCAGGAGAAGGACTAGGCGAAACGAATTGTGCAATACTAGACAAAGCAACACATAAAGTAATTGCATTAGGAATACAAGAAAACAACAACGTTCAGTTTTTTAGCGTTATTCCCTTTACTAAGATTGTTTATAGTGATGACGAAGCAATCATAATTTTATCTAAACAAGATATAATGTCTTATGACGAATTTTTCATGCTAAAGTTAAAGAAAATTATGACAAAATCATATAAAACAAATTATAAAATATAATAGCTAAACTAAAAAAGAAGAACGTTGATAGTTTAGGCAACGTTCTTCTTTAACATTAATAGAAATAACCACAAATTATCTATAATAGCCAATATCTACGAAAAAAATAGGAATTTATGTTATAATGTTGATGTATATGAAAGGAATGATTGTTATGGATAATTTAGCATATACAGATGATGAATTCGATAAAGAAAAAACAGAAATGATTGACGGCAAAATTTATATGATGTCGCCTAGACCTAGAATTACGCATACTATTGTATCGGGCAATATATTTAGAGAGTTTAGTTTAAATTTACGCAACAAAAAATGTATAGCTCTTTGCGATGGTGTGGATGTATTTTTAGATGAAAAAAATCGTTTTGTGCCTGATGTCATGATTGTATGTAATCGTGACATTATTAAAGAAGATGGTGTTCATGGGGCTCCTGACTTAGTAGTAGAAGTCTTGTCCAAAACATCTGCTAAAAGAGACAGAGGCAGAAAAAGAGAAACGTATGCTAAAATCGGTGTAAAAGAATATTGGATTGTCGATACTTGGGGCAAATACGTTGAAGTATACCATAATCAAAATGGCTGGCTTGTTCTGGATAATACTTATTTTTACTATACAGAAGAAGAAAAACAAGAAAACGAAGCATTGCCTGATGGTGATAAAAACAAAATAAAAATATTTGATTCTATTAAATTATCTATCTGTAATAACTTTGAAGTTGAACTTAAATATATATTTGAAAATGTTTTTTTTAATATATGAGGAAATAGTTATGAATGAACCTGCAATCAAGAAAGCATTAGACTATCAAGCTTATTTTATGCACGATGAAAAGTTATGTTATATTATGATAGTTCCTGATGATATCTCAAATGCTAGTCCCAAATTAGAAAATTGATAAACAGTAAAAATAAAAACTAAGAAAACAATTATTTTACAAAAGCTTAAACGCAAGATACTTTTTTAATTAATAAAAATATGATATGATTAGGGTAAGCTTAAATTTAGGAGGATTTTCTAATGGATGAATTAAAAAATAATTCCGTTGTTGAAGATGATAGCGAAGGTACAGTTGTTGTTATAACTGATGAAGACGGCAACGAATACAACTATGTAGAAGAAATGGTATTTCCTGCTGGTGAAGATGAATACGCCATTTTAGTCAGCATCGACGGCGATGAATGCGGCTGCGGCGAAGACCATGAACATGTACACGATGAAGAATGCGAATGTGATGAAGAAGTAGATGTTATTCTGGCTAAAATCGTTAAAGATGAAAACGGTGAAGTGGAATATATCGAACCGACGGACGAAGAATTTGAAATCGCTCAGAAAGCATATGAAGAAATGATGGACAAATTGGAAGCGGAAGAATAATCTGCGACTAATTATTATTGCTGTTATAAGAAGGTACCGCTGAGGTATCTTCTTTTTTATGAGATTAGAGGTGCATAATGAGTACGATAAGCGATTTGAACAGTTCATTCATTATTGAACTGTTGTTTGAAGAAGAAGTCAAACGGCCGACAGCGGGCGCTGTGCTTCGCGCGGCTAAGGAAACGTTCGGCGATATCGAAGCGATAACTCGCAATAATGACATAACGAGCTTTGCCGTGCAAAATTACACGGCGTATAAAAAAGAAGACAACAAATTTGAACCGGTCATGCTAGGAATGGGAAAAGTATCCGAATTCAGGCAAGATAGCATTTCCGAGTTGGAACGCAGCCAAATCTGGAATATAGCCGACAGTGAAAAACTTCTGGCCAAATGCAAATATGCTGTCAGAATTTTTGATGCGAATGCCAGCGGTCAGGTGCCGCAGCAGCGCGCTATTATGCTCATGCAGTGGCTGGAAGCCGTCCTGCCGCTGTTTCCTGCCTGTAAACTTGTCTGGGTGAAACCGTCTGGTAAGCTGCAAAGTGTACAGGCGATAAAAAAATTCAAACAGCAGGGCATCAGCAAATTTATTTTCAGCATGATGAATATCCGTTTCTTTAATATTCCGGACAGTAATGAATTCATTGTGGACAGCACGGGATTGAATGGTATCGGTCTGAGCGACGTGCAGTTTCATTTTAAGGGATTAAATCCGAATAAAGTGGCAAATCTCGCTTACAGCCTGATATGGTACATTTTAAGCAACGAAGAAAACATTATCAAGGACGGCGATACGATTGACGGCATGGATGACAGCGGCAAAATGACGAATACCGTGCAGTGGAAATGCCGCTATGAGGATTCCATCGTCGAGCCGCTCCGTTCCGTTCTCGATATAGAAATGGGCAAATATGCCGCCGGAGACAGAAGTGAAGAAAATTAATCAATAAATAATAATTATTCTTGACAGACAGAGCTATTAATTATATTATATAGCTATGGTATTGATGAACAATATTCAGCGGTTAGCTGAGTGAAAATAATTATATTGGAGGTTTTAATTATGAAAAAATGGGTTTGCACTGTATGCGGTTGGGTTTATGACGAAGAACTCGGTGATGCGGATTACGATTTAGCTCCGGGCGTAGCTTTTGAAGATTTACCGGACGATTTTGTCTGCCCACTTTGCGGTGTAGGCAAAGACCAGTTTGAAGAACAGGAATAATTTTCCGTTTGTAATTTATCAGATGTGAATTTAAACGCAGTATTACTAATCTGTCAAGGATTTGGGAATACTGCGTTTCTTATTTAAATATTTTTATGTGAGGTAAAAATTTTGTTTAAACGAAAATATCATCATAATGCTACGTGTGATGACTGCGCTAAATTATGCTGCACCAAAATCGAAAATTTTTCCGCTCATGCCGGTGATTTGGAAATTTTCAGCGATGTGAATATACACATCCACTGCGGTCAGCTGACGGCGCTCATCGGACCGAACGGCGCCGGGAAATCGACGCTGCTGCGCTGTATATTGGGTGAATTTCCGCATACGGGAAAGCTGCGCTATATCGACGCCAAGGGCAAGCATACCGGTCATCCCGTTATCGGCTATGTGCCGCAGTATCTGCGCTTTGACCGAACTTCGCCGACGAGCGTAATGGACTTTTTCTGCGCCTGTCTGTCACGCCGTCCGATTTGGCTGTGCAGTATGAAAAAATATCGGCCTATGGTTCTGGAAAGTCTGGCGCGCGTCAAGGCGCAGCATTTAATCGACAGAAAACTGGGAGCGCTTTCCGGCGGAGAAATGCAGCGCGTACTTTTATCACTGGCTTTAAATCCCATGCCTGATTTGCTTTTGCTGGACGAGCCGGTATCGGGCGTTGACCATAACGGTCTGAAATTGTTTTACGATATACTTTCCGAGCTGCGGGAAAAGGAAGATATGGCGATTGTACTCATATCGCATGATTTGCCGCTGGTGGCGGAATATGCCGACCAGGTCGTACTGCTCAATAAAAAAGTAATCTGCCACGGTACGCCACAGGAAGTTTTCAACCGCAGTGAAACGAAATCCCTGTTCGGCACGATTATAGCTCCTGCCAAAGAGGAGGATGCAAATGCTTGATACGATTTACTCGCTTATAGATATGATTTTGCCGTTTGCCTGGCTCGGACATATTTTCATGAAAAATGCGTTTCTCGCCGTATTGATGATTACGCCGCTGCTGGGCATTTTAAGCACGATGGTTGTAAGCAACCGCATGGCGTTCTTTTCCGATTCACTCGGACACGGTGCATTCACAGGCGTTGCCGTCGGCGTACTTTTGGGCAGCGGACAGCCGCTCGTTTCCCTGATCATATTTTCCATTATTTTCGCCTGTGCCATTACCTATATCAAACACCGCAGCAGTGCTTCAACGGATACGATAATCGGCGTGTTTTCCTCTGCCGGTATCGCCATCGGTCTTATTTTAATGTCGCACGGCGGAAATATCGGCAATTACACTGCGTATTTCATCGGCGATATTTTGAGCATAACGGGCGAAGAATTGCTGTATTTATTCATCACCTTCATAGTGGTGCTCATTGCCTGGTGCCTGCTATTCAATCAGCTTCTGATTATAAGCATAAATGACGGCTTTGCAGCCAGCCGCGGCATAAAAACGCTGCATATCGAAATGATTTTCGCCGCAATCGTTGCCGTTGTCGTATCCATCAGTATTCAGTGGGTCGGTCTTTTAATCATCAATTCCCTGCTGATTTTACCGGCGGCCGCTGCGCGAAATATAGCCCAGAATGCGCGCCAGTATCATGCGCTTTCCGTTTCTTTCGCCGTAGTGTCCGGTCTTGCGGGCTTAATCGTATCGTATTACGCCGATATCGCTACGGGTGCAACGATTGCCATTTTTGCGGCGGTCATTTTTTTTGCCACGTTGCTTCTGCGGCCGTATTTGCAAAATTAAACAGAGATTTTGCTGGATTTAGCAGAAACTGTGTGGTATACTGTGTTTAATTATTCCGTTTTATTGAATATATTTTAAATCATATGAGGTTTTTATGAGAATTACAAAAAAAATAAAAGATGAAATGCTTGCCATTTTGGAAGACACATACAAAGATACAAAATCGGCGCTTAACTTTAACAATCCGTTTGAACTGCTGATTGCTGTAATCCTGTCGGCACAGTGCACGGATAAGCGCGTCAATGTAACGACGGCCCGTTTGTTCGCCAAAGCCGCTACGCCAGAAGCCATACTGAATATGGGCGTAGAAGAATTAGAAAATGAAATCCGCGACTGCGGTCTGTTCCGCAACAAAGCCAAAAATATAATCGCCACCTGTCATAAACTGTGCAGCGATTATCATGGACAAGTGCCGAGCGATTTTGACGAACTGTTAAAACTGCCGGGTGTCGGCAGAAAAACGGCCAACGTCGTATCGAGCATTGCCTTCAACAGACCGGCCATCGCCGTTGATACGCATGTTTTCCGCGTATCGAACAGATTGCAGCTGGCAACGGGCACGACACCGAACGAAGTGGAACAGGGACTGCAAAAGGCCATCCCGATGGAAAAATGGTCGGACGCTCACCACTGGCTTATCTGGCACGGACGCAAAATCTGCCGCGCCAGAAACCCGCTCTGTAAGGATTGCCCGCTGAAACAGTTATGTCCGTCGGCTTTGCCTGATGCTTGAGAAATATAAGGGGAGAGATTTTAATGATTTACCGCAAAGCTACATTCAACGATGTAGAAGAAATATTTAATCTGGTCAATGTTTACGCTCAGGACGGCATTATGCTGGCCCGTTCGCGCAACACGCTGTACGAAACGCTGCGTGATATGTACGTAGCGGAGGAAAACGGCGAAATACTCGGTGTCGGCGGACTGCACATAGTTTGGGACGAACTGGCGGAAGTCCGGACGCTTGCCGTACAGAAAAAAGCCCTGCGCCGTCATATCGGTGCCAATATCGTAAAATATTTAATCGAAGAAGGAAAAACGCTCGGCGTGCGCAAAGTATTCACACTGACATATCAGGACAAATTTTTTGCCAGCCTCGGCTTTAAAGTGGTAACGAAAGACGATTTGCCGCAAAAAGTCTGGAAAGAATGTATCGACTGCCCGAAATTTCCGCACTGCGACGAAATTGCCATGGAAATGTTCATATAGAAAGCAAAAAGCTGAACACAATATTGTGTTCAGCTTTCTTTTATCGTATTAGATTATTGTACACCTGATTCAATTAAACCGTATTTGCCGTCTTTGCGTTTATAAACAACATTGACATCTTCCGTTTTGTCATCACGGTATACAAAGAAATCATGATTAAGCAAATTCATCTGCATGATAGCTTCTTGTACATCCATAGGTTTTACCACGAAACGTTTTGTTTTGATAACAACGGCTTCGCTCTCTTCTTCCGCCTGCTTGCCGGAACCAGCGCCCTGAGCCATCAGTTCTGTTTTCATGCTGCCTTCGCGGAAACGTCTTTCCAATTTGGTTTTATATTTGCGTATCTGACGTTCGATTTTTTCGATAACCAAATCTATAGATGTATACATATCCATAGTTGCTTCCTGTCCGCGTAATAAAATGCCCTGAACAGGTACAGTAACTTCTACAATATGACGGTCTTTTGATACTGTAAGAAGGACGGTAATTTCTCCGACATTATCGAAGTACTTTGTTACTTTTCCTATTTTCTTTTCTACGTAGTCGTGAAGTGCAGGAGTGACTTCAATGTTTTTGCCTCTAATAGTGAATGTTGCCATAGCATTCATCCCCTTTTCTGTATCTTTAGTTATATATATTCTACACACAGATATTTATTCCTGCCGTTTAATATAAAATTTTTAAAAAATTTTTATATTAAGTTGCATATTTTTTTAATAAAAGATTAAACCTGTGTCGATAGTACAGTACAGTTTTAATAAATTTAATCCGTTGTACTAGTAAAACATCAAGCCTGTAGCCAGCAGTATAATAGTTTATGTTCGCTGCCTGTTGTCACTTAACCTCACTAAATATAAACTATTATACTGCTTTAAGAAATCAACTAGCACAATAGATTAAATTTACCGTCATAATACATTAATCAAGATTTACTTTTACATATAAATTCAATTTTAATCTATAAAAATACGTTAATACCCGTAAAATTTTTGCCTAATATAATTTTTATGCAGAAATTACGATTAAAAACGATAATGATGATTTATTATAAGTTTTCAAAAAATACTGTTGACAATAAAGTTGAACAGAGTATAATAAAAACAAAATCATTAATTTTTTGTGCCAATAAAAGTAAACGTTTACTATTTTAAATTTAATATTTAAAATAATGAAATGAAAGGAGATTTTTATTTTGGAAAATTTTAAATGGATACGCAAATATTTTTTGGAAATTGGTATGTTGGCAGTGGTTTTAATCTGGTCATCCAATAATGCCGTGATGAAAATCGGCATTGAGCAAATCGGTCCGTTTACGTATAACGCGATGCGCCTTGCTATTGCCAGTATTCTTTGCTGGATGTGGCTGTATCGAACACATACGTATCGCAAAATGCCGTGGCAGGATTTAAAGGCGCTCATACTGCTCAGCCTGTTTGGTTTCTGTTTGACGCAAGTGTGTTTGACTTACGGTTTATCTAAAACTACGGCGGGCAATGCTTCACTCGCTTCGGCAATCATGCCGCTGGCTGTCGTCTTATTAAACCGCATTTTTAAAAAGATACCGCTTTCAAAAATAATGGCGGTCGGTATCGTATTATCTTTCAGCGGCGTACTCTGCATTATTTTCAGTTCCGGTAAGGAAATCAGTTTTGCCAATTACCATTTAATCGGAACGGTTGTTGTCGTGCTCGGTCAGTTTTCCAATGCCTATTATACAATTTATGCAAAAGATTTACTCGATAGGTATTCCAGTTGCCAGATTGTTAGTTATTTAATGACAATTTCGGCAATAGTATTTTTCGTTTTGGGTATTCCGGAAATGCAAAAGGTAAATTGGGCTGATTTATCCAACTCAGCATGGATTAGCGTTTTTTACTCCGGCATATTCGCATTGTGGCTTTGCAATATTATCTGGGTATATGCAGTGGGCAAAATCGGTTCGACAAGAACGGCGCTTTATCAATACTTACTGCCGGTATGCGCTTTATGGTTTGCCTATATTCTTCTGGGAGAAACATTGGTAATATGGCAGATAATCGGCACGGTACTCATTTTGGCAGGGTTGATTATCAGCAGGAAATAAAAAATAAGCCGCTGAGTTAATATCAAGCGGCTTATTTTTCATTGCACAAACTCCTTATTGATACGGCGGATTACACGGGCGGGATTGCCTACGGCCACGCAGTTTGCCGGTATATTTTTTGTCACTACGCTGCCGGCTCCGATGACCGAGCCGCCACCGATGGTAACGCCCGGCAGTACGATAACACCGCCGCCGATCCAGCAACCATTGCCGATGGTGATGGGAAGGGCATACGTCTGACAAAAATATTTCTTGCTTTCCGGATACCAGCCCGGCATGAAACGGTCTTTTATATCTACGGGATGGGTTGCCGTGTATAGCTGCACATTGGAAGCAATCAGCACGTTATTGCCGATAATTATTTTATTGCAGTCGACAAACGTGCAGTTCATATTGACCGATACATTGCTGCCGATATGAATATTGCAGCCGTAATCGCAGATAAACGGCGAAGCGATGGATACGTTGTCACCGATACTGCCGCAGAGTTTTTGCAAAATGACTCTTTTTTCTTCTGTCTGGTCGTAAGGCAGAGCATTGTACTGTGCCAGCAGATTGCGGGCGTTATTTTTATATTGCAGGAAAATTTCATCATGGCAGTCATAGTATTTGCCCGCCAAACATTTCTCCAATTCGTTCATATTATCAAATCCTTTGTATAAATATTGCTTTAGTAATAATTATCACAACGAATTTTATTATACAGGAGAAAACGTTCCGAAAGAAGTAACAAGCTGTTTTTTTTATAAGCGGCAAGCCAATGCTTCCATGATGAACAGTGTCGGCACTTGCGAAGTGATATTGTACAGATTATTTATTCGCTGATGTTTCAGGTTGTAGGAGAAGTTCCAGTCGGACAGGCGTGCTAAAGTAGAATTCGCTAAATTGGTTATGCTGAGCACGGGACAGTTTTTTTGCCGGAATTTTTTTATCAAGTCGATGAGTTCGGGCGTTTCACCGCTTTCAGAAACGGCGATGACGGCTGTTTTTTCATAAGTGAAATTCTCTATCGGATAATGTACGTCTTCTAATCCTACAGAAAATATGCCGAGATTGGAAAAATACCGAGCGCCATAACGGGCAAGCGTACCGGATGAACCGATACCGACGAAAATTATGAAATTCGTTTTTTGCAGTAAAAATACGGCTTGCTGTAGTTTTTCCTCAAATGCCAGTGAACTTACTCCTTTGAAAAACAGAAATATTTCATCTAAATTCCGAGTTGTCGGTACTTTGGCGATATTGCCTGTCATCTGCTTTAATTTCGCTTTAAATTCGTTGTAGCTTGAAAAACCCGATTTAGCACAAAAACGTAAGAATGTAGTGGTGGAAACATGATTTTCGGCGGCTATTTCCCGAATAGTCATATACGGTATTTGAGGAAGATTGGCCATAATATACTTGTAAATCGCCATCTCCGTCCTGTTGAAATTTTTTATATCATCATATGCAAACATAATCGTATCCTATTGCAAATTACAAAATTGTAAAAAATCATCAAAAGGCATTTACCCAAATGAGTAAATGCCTTTTTTATTATTTATCTGCCAAAGAATTTTTAACGCATAATTCTTTCTTTATATCCCATAATTTTTTTGATAAATCCACATAATAGCGATGCGGATTTTCAAAACGCTTAACTTCATCCCATAAAGATTCTACTTCACGAGCGCAGTAATCACGGATTTCGCTGATGGACGGGCTGGTATAAACGCGTTTGCCGTTTTTAAAAATCGGCACCTGCAATTCACGTACGGAGAAATTCGTGAGCGTTTTCTGTTTCCATGTAGCATCCGGGTCAAAAATAACGTGCGGTTTCGCAGTATCAATAACTTCATCATGCAGGCAGATTTCATCGGCAATGGCCTTACCCGTTTCGTTATCATACAGACGGTAAACTTTTTTGAAATGCGGATTGGTTATTTTGGTCGTATTTTCGCTCAACTTAATTTTCGGAACGATTTCGCCCTTGTCATTTTCAATCGCTACGAGTTTGTACACGCCGCCGAAAACAGGTGCAGACTTAGACGTAATCATGCGTTCGCCTACGCCGAAAGTATCAACCTGTGCTCCCTGCATGAGCAAATCGCGGATTAAATGCTCATCAAGCGCGTTGGAAGCGACGATTTTGCAGGTGGTAAGTCCGGCTTCGTCGAGCATTTTACGCGCCTGTTTGGATAAGTAGGAAATATCGCCGGAATCAAGACGAATGGCAAAGTTCGTTATACCCTGCGGTACGAGCATTTCCTTAAACACGCGAATGGCGTTCGGCACGCCGCTTTTCAGTGTATTATACGTATCTACGAGCAGTACGGCGTTGTGCGGATAAATTTCGCAGTATGCTTTGAAAGCTTCGTATTCGCTGTCGAACATCTGCACCCACGCATGCGCCATTGTGCCGCCTGCTGGAACGCCGTAGAGTTCATCCGTAAGCGTGCACGCAGTACCAGCACATCCGCCGATATAAGCAGCACGTGCTCCCTTTACAGCACCGTCAGCACCCTGTGCGCGGCGGGAACCGAATTCCAGTACAACTCTTCCCTGTGCGGCGCGGACGATGCGGTTGGCTTTCGTGGCAATTAAGGATTGATGATTTAAAGCAAGCAGTACGAAAGTTTCCAAAATCTGCGCTTCTACAGCCGGAGCCTTGATAGTCATAATCGGTTCACGCGGAAAAATGCACGTTCCTTCCGGTACGGCGTAGATATCACCCGTAAAACGGAAATCTTTCAGATAATCGAGGAAATCATCACTAAAAATATTTTTGGAACGGAAATATTCGATATCTTCTTTATTGAAATGCAGGTCTTCGATATATTCAATCACCTGCTGAAGTCCGGCCGCAATGGCAAAGCCGCCGTTATCCGGAATATTACGGAAAAACACATCGAAATACGTATTGCGCTTATGTAGATTATTCTTCAGATAACCGTTGCCCATTGTAAACTCGTAAAAATCACATAACATTGCTAAATTTTCATTTTTTGCATACATAGAAAACATCCTTTCTACTCTCTCTTATTCTCCAACTTTATTTTAAAGTGCCGTCGGTACTGTACGGTTACGATTTTTCGTTCTGTATACACAGCTGACATATCTTTTATATTATAAAGCAAAAGATGAATTATTTCTATAATATTTTATAAAATAATCTGAAAATCTTTTAATTCTAAAGATATAGTTGTCGAAAAATCAGCCAAATGATATAATATTTATCTAAGGGTATAGCCACCAGTAGTTTGAGCTGGTGGCTATTTGACGTCTTTGCTGATTATCTTTTAAATAGAACAATAAACAAAAAGGGGAGTATATTTTGATAAAAATAAATAAACAACTTTTGTATAAAATTCTGCCGTACGGCTGTCAGATGAATTTTTCCGACGGTGAACGGTTTGCCGGACAGCTGGAACGCATGGGCTACAAAGCGGCAGACAAAATGGAAGACGCTGATATCATCATTATAAATACATGCTGTGTACGTGAGAGCGCAGAAAAGAAGATTTACGGCAAAATTGGGGAAATAAAGCATTTGAAACAGCAAAATCCGAATTTAATTCTCGGTATCACCGGCTGTATGGCGCAAAAAGACGGCGATAAGATTTTCCGAAAAGCACCGCATGTCGATTTCGTGCTGGGAACGAACAAGATGCACGATTTACCGGCGGTGCTGGAGGAAATTTACACTTCGCGCGGCCATGTGGTGAAGCTTGCCGGCGATTACGACATGCCGCCTAATGTTGAACCGGCGGAAAATAATTCGCTGTTTGCCTACGTGCCGATTATGTACGGCTGCAACAATTTCTGCACTTACTGCATCGTGCCGTATGTGCGCGGCAGGGAACGCAGCCGCGACCCGCAGGAAATCGTGGCGGAAATCACGAAAATGGTGCAAAACGGTGTAAAGGAAGTTACTCTGCTCGGTCAGAATGTCAATTCCTACGGCAAAGACAGAGATGACGCCGATTTTGCCGACCTGTTAACTATGGTGGATAAAATCGAAGGTATTGAACGCATCCGCTATATGACTTCCCATCCGCGTGATTTGACGGACAAAGTAATCGCCGCCATCAAAAACAGCCAACACGTCTGCGAACATTTTCATCTGCCGGTGCAGTACGGCACGGACAAAATGCTCAAGGCGATGAACCGCGGTTATACTACGGCTTATTACAAAGAGCTCGTCGCGAAAATCCGCCGCGAATTTCCGCATGCCAGCTTTACGACCGATTTAATCGTCGGCTTCCCGGGCGAAACGGAAGAAGATTTCGCGCAGATGCTTGCTTTCTTAAAAGAAATCCGCTACGACGCGGCGTATACATTCATCTATTCCAAACGCTCCGGCACACCGGCGGCGACAATGGAAAATCAGGTGCCGCAGGATATAAAAAAAGAGCGGCTGCATAAACTGATGGAAGTGCAAAATGAAATCAGCCGGGAAATCAATGAAAAGCTGCTGCATGAAACGGTGGAAGTAATGGTGGAAGGCCCGAGCAAAACGGATGAAAACGTATATACCGGTCATACGCGCACGAATAAAATCGTTTTATGGCAGCATAAAGACGAAAAAATCGGCGACCTTGTACAGGTGAAAATCACGCATCCGCAAACATGGGTGCTTAAAGGCGAACTGGAGGGATAATTTTTGAAACTGACTCCGATGATGCAGCAGTATCAGGCAGTAAAAAATGCTCATCCCGACCAGATATTGTTTTTCCGTCTGGGCGATTTCTATGAAATGTTCATGGATGACGCTCTGCTCGTTTCCAAAGAGCTGGAGCTTACGCTGACAAAGCGCAGTACGGCAGGCGACGGCATACCGATGTGCGGCGTGCCGTACCATTCCGCCGAACCGTATATCAACAAGCTCGTCAACCGCGGCTATAAAGTGGCCATCTGCGAGCAAATCGGCGACCCGAAGGCTAAGGGACTGACGAAACGCGAAGTAATCAAAATCGTTACGCCGGGTACGGTGATGAGCGAGGCGGCACTTTCGGGCAGCAAGAACAATTATATTACATTGATATATGAAGAAAATCAGCAGATTGTGCTGGCGGGAGCGGATATCACCACCGGTGAATGTTTCTACGGCCTGTACGACGGCGCTGACCGCTGTCAGCTGCTGCTCGACGAACTGTACCGCCTGATGATGCCGGAACTTCTGCTCGTAAAACCATTTTCATTTGAAGACAAGCTCCGCGATTTTCTTGCTTTGCGTATGCCGAACTGTCTTGTAAATGAAATGGACAGCGTTTCCGCTCATGTAGATGACCGCATTATTCAGCATTTCAACGCACAGAACAGACCGGAGAACGAACAGGTGAAAAAAGCGGTGGCGACATTGCTTGATTATGCCCACGATACAGTCAAAACGGATTTGAGCCACTTAAACCGCCTTACGTATCTTGACTCGTCCAAAGCACTGTTTATCGACACGTATACATTGCGCAATCTGGAAATAACCCGCAACCTGCGCGACGGCGGCAAGAAGGATACACTATATGATGTGCTCGACTTTACACGCACGGCTATGGGCAGCCGCCTGCTGCGCAAATGGCTGGAATATCCTCTGCTCAGCAAAAGACGTATAAACGCCCGCCTTGACGCGGTGGAAAATCTCGTCAATGAATTCTTTGTGCGCAACAACCTGCGTGAAATCATGAAAGATATCTATGATTTTGAACGGCTTTTGACGCGCATGGAAATCGGCAGTGCCAACGCCCGCGACATGAATGCGTTGAAATCTTCTCTGCGCGTACTGCCGAGCGTGAAAAAACAGCTGGCGAAACTTTCCGCTCCGCTTTTGCAGAAAATCGACAGCAAAGTTCTGCTCTACAATGATTTGGTAGAGTTAATCGACAAAGCTATCGTGGATAATCCGGGCTTTTCCATCCGTGAGGGCGGCTTCATCAAAGACGGCTACAACAGCGAACTGGACGAATACCGTAATATCGCCCGCAACAGCAAGCGCTTGCTGCAGCAGATGGAAGAAGACGAAAAAGAAAAGACCGGCATTAAATCGCTGAAAATCGGCTACAACAAAGTTTTCGGCTATTATCTCGAAGTGCGCCACAGCTCGACGGAAAAAGTGCCGGATTACTATATCCGCAAGCAGACGCTCGCCAATGCGGAACGCTACATTACACCGGAACTGAAAGAATTCGAAACGAAGATACTCGGCGCGCAGGAAAAAATCGTGCAGATTGAATACAATCTGTTTACGCAGATACGCGAAGCTTTAAAGGAAAAAATCAGCTCCATTCAAGATACGGCGCATGAAATAGCGATTTTGGACGTGCTCGTAAGCCTGGCGCAGGCGGGAGCGGAATACAACTATATCCGTCCGCAGCTGGTGAGCGGCGGCGTAATCGACATCAAGGACGGCCGCCATCCGCTGGTGGAACGCATTCTGGAACGCGATTTGTTTGTGCCGAACGATACGCATCTGGACAACGGACAGAATGAAATCATGATTATCACCGGCCCGAATATGGCGGGTAAATCGACGTATATGCGCCAAACGGCACTACTCACTCTAATGGCGCAAATCGGCTCATTTATTCCGGCGCGGGAAGCGAAAATCTGCCCTGTGGATAAAATTTTTACCCGTATTGGCGCCAGCGACGACCTCGTCAGCGGTCAGAGCACGTTCATGGTGGAAATGAATGAAGTGGCGCATATTCTAAAATACGCTACGAAAGACAGCCTCGTCATCCTTGACGAAATTGGGCGCGGCACGAGTACGTACGACGGCATGAGCATTGCCCGCGCCGTTATCGAACATATCCGCGACAATATCGGCGCAAAAACGCTGTTTGCCACACATTATCACGAGCTGACCGACCTTGAAGATACGCAGCATGTGAAAAACTACTGCATAGCCGTTAAGGAAAAAGGTACGGATGTAACGTTCCTGCGCCGCATTATTCCGGGCAGCGCCGACAAATCGTACGGTATTCACGTGGCGAAACTGGCAGGTCTTCCGCAAAACGTAGTGGAACGAGCGGAACATATTTTAGCTGACTTGGAACATTATGCCGCTGATAATACTTCGGTAAAATCCGATGAAAAAAACACTATAGAAAAGTCTGCTCCGGAAAAAGTCGAATATACAGCACCGGAATATAATGAAATCGAAGCGGCTGACAAGCCGAAAATAAATAAACTGAAATTCCTGCAGGTGGCGGAAATGCCGACACTGTTCGGCGTGAGTATTTCCGTGCAGCTGAAGGAACTGGATTTAATGAGTATGACGCCGCTTGATGCTATGAATAAATTGTATGAGCTTCAGCAGCAGGCAAAACAAGAGGACAACCTATGACAATTCATATTTTAGATGACGTAACGGTCGACAAAATCGCTGCGGGCGAAGTGGTGGAACGGCCGGCTTCCGTCATAAAGGAACTGGTGGAAAACTCCATCGACGCGCAAGCCGATAAAATCGAAGTGGAAGTAACGGCGGGCGGAACGTCCTTCATGCGCGTTACGGACAACGGCACGGGCATGGACATGAAAAATGCCCGATTGTGCGTACTGCGCCATGCCACGAGCAAAATTCAGCAGGTGGATGACCTCATGAAGATAAATACGCTCGGCTTCCGCGGCGAAGCACTGCCGTCCATTGCCGCCGTATCGCGCTTTACGCTCATGACCCGCCCGCAAAATGCCGATTTGGGCACTATGGTGAAAATAACGGGCGGCTCTACGGACGAAATCGAGGAAATCGGCTGCAATATCGGCACGACGATTAAAGTGGAGGATTTGTTCTTCAACATACCGGCGCGCAAGAAATTTCTCAAAACGACGACTACGGAAGCGAACAAAATCAATGATTTCATTGTAAAACTCGCTTTTTCCAAACCGCATATCGCCTTTAAACTGATTAACAACAACAAAATGACGATAACGACGCCGGGCAATAATTCACTTTATGACGCCGTCGAATGTATCTACGGTGCTAAAGTCAGCGAAGAACTTCTGCCGGTGGAACTGGTCGATGAGGATATAAAAATCACCGGCTTTATCACGAAGCCGGCCGTTATCCGCAGTTCCCGTTCCTGGCAGACGCTGATTGTGAACGGGCGCGTCATAACGAGCCGCATTATCTACAAAGCGATTGACAACGCCTACCATTCACTTCTGCCGAAAAGCGGCTATCCGTTCGTTGTGCTGAATATTGAAATTGACAAACGGACGGTGGATATCAACGTTCACCCGCAAAAAGCCGAAGTGAAATTCGAAGACGAAAGCCGTCTGTTCAAAGCCATATACACGGCCGTTGCCGAAGCAGTTAAACCGAGCGGCAAACAGCAGCTCAGCGACTTTGCAGCACCGATTGCCGACAAGGTGCTGCATATACAAACGCAGGAAAATCCGCCGAAACAGGCACCGCTATTTACTGCGTCGAAACAAAACACTGCCGCCGTGGCGGCAACACGGCAAAATTTGGACGATTTCCGCGCCGCTCAACAGCAGCTTCATCCGCAAAATGTACCGCTTCCAATAGAAAAATCAGCAAAACCGGCGGAAAATATTGTTAGAGAAAATCCGGCTGCAATAGATTTTTCGGCAAAGATAAATGTTCAGGAAAATAAATCCGCTGACTGCACCAACGACACGGAAAACATGCAAGAAGCCGCCAATCTGCTACCAATTGGACAGATTGACGCCTGCTTTATCGTGGCGCAAGGACCGAATGGCGGCATGTATATAATCGACCAGCACGCAGCGCACGAACGTATTTTATACGACAAATTCGCAAAACAGACGGACAGAATAGCTGTTCAGCCGCTGCTTGTGCACTTAATCCTCGATGTAAATTCAGCGGAGAGCGATTTAATCGAACAATATCAAAGCACATTGTACGAACTCGGCTTTAATGCTGAACTTGCCGGACAAAATCAAATCCGTCTGAAAGAAATACCAGCGGACATTAAAAGCAGTGAAGCGGAAACGATTTTCCGCGAAATCCTGCATTCACTGGCGCAGCTTCATGCACCGACGCCGCAGGAAATCCGCCATTCCTGTCTTGCCATGACGGCCTGCAAAGCTGCCATCAAAGCCGGTGATATCTTAAATATCGCTCAGATGAAAATTATTTTGAACGAATTGGCAAGTACCACACTGCCGTATACCTGCCCGCACGGCAGACCGACAATCATCAAATTCAGCACCTACGATTTGGAGAAAATGTTCAAACGGGTGCAGTAAAATACCAATCCGTTATGCTAGTAAAACATCGAGCCTTTAAGTCAGCAGTACAGTAAGTTTATGTTCATTCGATGTTATCACTTAACCTTACTAAATATAAACTTACTGTACTGCTCTTAGAAATCAATAGATAAAAGTATACGAAAGGAATTGATTGCAATGCCGCAGAAACTTATTTACGCTTTAGCTTTGTCGCTGTTGACCTTCTTATTTACCGCCTGTGCTTTTGCTCAGGAACAGCCAAAACCGATTGCTGATGACGATAATAATAAGGAAACAAAAAACGCAACGCGACAGATTGACCTGAAAAATTATTTTGAAGGATTTAACGGTACGGCTATTTTTTATAATCCAGCTGAAGAAAAATACACGGTTTATAATAAAGAACTCAGTGAAAAACAGTCTTCGCCATGCTCTACTTTCAAAATTTTCTCCACCTATGTAGGTATTTTGACAGACAGTATCGACCCGCAGAATTCTTTGCGCCGCTGGAACGGTACAACTTACTGGATGGACGAATGGAACAGGGATACTGACCTGGAAAACGCTGTGAAATATTCTTGCGTCTGGTATTTCCGCCGCGTTGTCAATGATATCGGTCCGGAAGCAATGCAAAAATATATCGACGAATATAATTACGGCAATAAGGACATCTCCGACTGGAACGGCACGATTAATACGAATGAAACTAATCCCGATTTAATCGGCTTTTGGATAGAGTCATCTTTGAAAATTTCGCCGAAAGAACAGACACAGGTACTGTATAAAATATTTACCGATTTAAAACAGACGGATAATCACGCCGTTGAAAACGAAATGAAGCGCGTTTTCCTCGTTTATGAAGATAAGGAAAAAAATCTTAAAATTTACGGCAAGACAGGTTTTGGCAGAGTGAACGGTGAAAATACCGACGCATGGTTTGTCGGCATGTATGAACTAGGCGGCAAGGAAAACTATTTTGCTATCCGTCTTGACGACCCGAAAAAAACGGAAAGCACCAGTGCCAAAGCTAAAGAAATCGCTTTGAATATCATCAAGGAAAAAGCCGCAGATTTATTCTAAACACAAAAACAAAAATGGAAGTTATAACTAATTGAGGTATAGCTTCCATTTTTGTTTTCTTGATGTTTGTTATATTTTAGTGTATTATAACAATATAGAAAGGAGATTTTTTATGGCTACTAAAAGTATTTTAAAAACCATTGTTGTAGACAACAAAAAAGATTGCGAACTATTAATATCAACTTTAGAACGAGCAGAACAGATTGCTAAACCCGAAAAACCATTATCTAAGAATTACAAACCTATTACTAAAGATGTTATAAATAAAATTTTTAAGAAAACAGCATAACCGATTATGAAAGATTATTTTATTACAAACCTAGATGAATTATTAAATAATAGCACAGAACAAGATTTACAAACATTCTTACTATCTTATGAAAACAATCTAAACAAAGACATTGATAAGTTTTTAAAGCATAAGGCGATTAACTTTTCTAAACAAGGTTTAGCAAAAACATATTTGGTTATTGTCCTATGTAATGACAATCCTATAATAGCAGGTTATTTTTCTTTAGCAAATAAAGGATTTTATGTTAACACCACAGAAAAAACTTTAAGTAATAAGATGCGTAGCAAACTTTCTCGATTTGTTTATACAGAAAAAGGTATACAGCAAGCGTTAGTTCCAGCTCCTTTAATTGCTCAAATTGGAAAAAATACATTATATCCGGATTTGATTTTGGGAGATGACCTTATTGCATTAGCTTGCAATAAAGTAAAAGAAGCTCAGAATATTATCAGTGGGAAATTTGTGTATCTTGAATGTGAGGATAACCCAAAGTTATTACAATTTTATCAAAGAAACAATTTTACAGTATTTAAGCAAAGAAAATTAGATAGTGATGAAGAAAGCGATTTTAAAGAGAAACATCTTTTGCAATTAATAAAATTTCTTAAATAAGGGAGCTATAATCTATTACAGGTCATAGCTCCCATTTTATAAAATATTTTTAGGAGTAGTCGTATGAAGAAAATTTTATTATTAACGATATTATTGTGCTTCATCTTTTCATCAATAAGTTTTGCTCATGTAAGAACTGCTTCTGAGCCAGAATGGGATGGATTTTATTCTCTTACAAATCAATCTGTTACAAGACCCATATGGGGCGGAGCAAGGTTACAATACGGATTTACTAAATATACTAACGGCATAACAACTGAATATTGGTTTAGACTAGACAAAAATAAAGATGAAGATAAATTATTGCCTTATGCTACTTTAATTGTTGATAATATTGAATATCCTATAATAGCAGTTAAAAATCCAGATGTTAAATATACAGAAGCAGGATTGAGCTTAATTGACGTTGCTGTTGGAGCTCATGTTATGCAACAAGGAGTAATTAGATATTTTCCATTATCAAATGATTTAATTTTAAAAATTAAATCAGCAAAAAAAATACATTTAAAATTTGATACCGTTGATCGAATAAACCGTACAGTTACAATTCCAAGCGATTTATTAGAAGCAATGCAAACTACTATAGATACACCATTTGAAGAAATCAAAAAACTATGGCAACCAAACAATGATGAAGAATAACTAAAAAGACTAGGAATAATCTTCCTAGTCTTTTCTATTGCATTTTATTCAACAAAAATTCTCTTTTATTTTTATTTTAAACGGCGGGCACGTTCCAGTACGTAGCGGTAATCGTGTTTTATTTTTGCCGCCAATCTGTAGCTTATCAGCGTCGCCAAAAGAGCAAATACACCGCCGGCGATGCCTACGCTGCTCAGACCGAAGATATCCACCGAATACGAACCGGCAAATGCACCGAGCGCAATGCCGACATTATATGATGAGGACGTAAGCGAACCGGCGAGTGCCATGGTGCCTGGATAGTATTTTTTCGATATCTGCAGATAATACATCTGCGTCGGCGTGTTGAGCATATACATCAACAGACCGAGTACGAAGATAGTAATGCTTCCGGCAATGAAATACGTCATAGTAAACGTTAACATAACAGAAGCTATTGTTTGAATAACAAAGATTATCCAGAGATTGCGCATACCGCCCACTTTATTCAGAAGCGGTGAAGTCAGATTACTGATAATCGCCGCCACACCGAAAATGATGAACGCAAGACTCAGCAATTCTTCCGGCAAAGCCAGTTTTTCCACCAAAATAGGCGTTAAATAAGTATAGAAACAGTACGAAGCGGAACCGCTGAAAATCATCGCCAGCGCCGCCATGATGATGCGCCTGTCTGTCAAAAGCACTAGCTGTCCCAAAAGATTGCTCGTCTGCGGCATGGATTTTTTCGGCAGCTGCTTTAATACAAGAACGAACAGCAATATACTTACCAGTGTGATAAAGGCGAAAGCCACGCGCCAGGAAGTAAACTGCGTGATGAACATACTGAACGGCACACCGACTACGGAAGCGATGTTAAAACCGGCGAATATCAGCGAAATTACCGATGACGTGTATTTGCGCAAAGCAACATCCGGCGCGAAAGTCATGGAAATGGAAATCAGCGCGCTCGATACGGCCGCCAAAAATACACGCGAAGCCACCATCATATCATAGCTTACCGCCGTCATGCAGGCGATATTGCCGATGATGAACAAAAAAAGCAGTGTCAGCATCGTCTTATGACGCGGAAAGCGCGATAAAAATGCCGTGATGACAGGTGCTCCGACGGAGTAGACAATCGCGAACACGGAAATCAGCAGACCGGCCTGCGTAATCGGCACGTCCAAATCCGCAGCGATATTCGGCAGAATACCGATAACCACGTATTCGCATGTTCCCAGCGCAAAACTAAGTAGAACCAAAGTAAACACTGATACATTAAACATAAAATAAAATTTCTCCCTTTATAATAAAATATTCAATTTTGAACTACATTATAATCACTTTCATGGATAATTTCAAGTTGTTTTTTGTAAAACTTAACCAAAAAATCAGCAGAATATTCCCGAAAAAAATCCCGCCAACTGAAAAGTCAAGCGGGATTTTTGTATATGAAATTATTTACGAGCAGCCAACACATTGTCTAAGATAGGCTGAGCCTTATCTGCTATTTGCGGATTGACTTTTTCCAGCGTGTTAACGATAGCCTGCAACTGCTGCGCCGTCAATCCGACATTAAGACCGCAGTTCAAATGAGACTGGAACTGGCTTTCCGTGCCGTTCATGCTGGCAAGAGCGGAAATCGTAGCGATTTCTCTTTCCTGGAATGTAAGCACATCACGAGCGAACAAATCACCGAACAGATGCGTTTTTAAATATTCATCAATCGCCGGTGAAAGCGCAGTCAAATCGACTTTTCTGCCGGAAACCTGCGTCTGCACATCAGTACCTTTTTGCAGCATATCCGTGCCTGCCGGAATAGGCGCAGCTTCCTTGCCGACAACATCTTCAATACCTTTAGCCTGCCGTTCGGCAAGAACTTCATTTACGGCCGTAAGTCCGTTCAAAGCGCGCGGAAAACCGCAGTAAGCATACAGATGAACGATTACTTCCTTCGTTTCATTGACGGTAAGTCCATTATCCAGACCGTTGTTCACAGCTATTTTCAGATTGGCGATATCACCGGTAGCCATAGATGAAGCAATAGGCACGATTGATTGCTGCTTAGTGCTCAGCGAATTGTTTTGTACGGCGGCAGAAGAAATATTCGAACCGGCAAATATCAGACAGAGCAATAAGAATACAGATAAAAGAAATTTCATCGAAAACACCTCTTTCAATAATATAGCTTTTGTATTTATTCTAATACTTGAAGTTCGGTCCAGGTCAAGCACAAATATGGCATATAATCCAAAAAAAGTATATACTATAAGAAATTGATTTTTAAACGAGGTGTCAATATGTTTAACGATTTAAAACTGGGAATTATCGGCTTCGGCAACATGGGCGGCGCTATCGCCACCGGCTTAATCCGCCAAAAAGCGCTCGACGGCAGCCAAATCTACGCCTGCGCCAAAAACTGGGACAAATTATGTAAAAACACGCAGGAAAAAGGCATTCATCCGTGCAAAACAGCCAAGGAAGTTGTGGATAACGCTGATATGGTAATTATCGCTGTAAAGCCGTATATGATTGAAGAAGTCATCACGCCGCTGAAACAGGAATTACTGCATAAGACGGTCATTTCCATCGCGGCAAATTTTCCGTTTGCCAAATACGAAGAAATACTGCTGCCGGGCACGCACCATTTAAGCACTGTACCGAATACGCCCGTATCAATCGGCGAAGGAATTTTCATCTGTGAAAACACTCATTCGCTGGATGAGGCGGAATTAAAATTATTCACGGAACTGTTTTCCACTATTTCCGTAGTACAATTCGTAGAAACAAACCAGCTGTCCATCGGCGGAACGGTGGCAGGCTGCGGTCCGGCTTTTGCCAGCATGTTCATCGAAGCTCTGGCCGATGCAGGTGTCATGCACGGTCTTTCCCGTCCCGTTGCTTACAGACTGGCGAGCCAGATGATAGTGGGCACAGGCAAGCTGCAACTGGAAACGGGCAATCATCCGGGAGCCATGAAAGACGCCGTATGTTCTCCGGCAGGCACGACGATTATTGGCGTAGCTACGCTGGAACGCAAAGGTTTCCGCAGTGCTGTAATCGACGCTATCGATGCCATTGAAAAAAAATAAACCGAACGCAAAAAAGCTGCATGAAGTATAGATTGCTTTCATGCAGCTTTTTCTTCAATATTACAGCCAGCGGTAATTGATAAAACCGGCTCCGCGGGAATTCATCTCGCCGAGACCCGTTCCCAGCGACATATACGCCAGATTTTGCGCCGTTTCATTATCCGCAATACTTAAACGAATTTTATCTCCCAGCAGTTTTACGTTTTTATACGTTACCGATACAGGCAGCCTGTTCATAAACTCCAATGTCGTGTACAGTTCAAAATCATCCGTTACATTATCATGATTGAATAAATTCCATTTCTTTATGAGATTTACCTGGATGCGCTTGCCGTATTCCGCCTCATCCATAAGATTGCGCCAGTAACCGCGTTCATCTTTTATAATCAACGGTGTCAGCGTATAGATAAACTCAAAGATTTTCTGCGGTATAATCCGAAATTCCGCTGTCAGCCCTTTTATATACCGCGTATACGTATTCACGCAAATCCGCTGGAAAAAATCCGCCATGCGTTCATCAATGGTGCGCACCGTCAATGTATAGATATGGTCTTTTTTGTAAATTTTATCCCGCTCTACCGGATACGGCAAATCATAACAGTAATTTTTATACGTATTTATCTCATGCAGAATGGACAATGACCGTTCCTGCAAAAAAGCCCTGTCGATAAAGTCCGTAACTTTTATCTGAATATCCTCCGCCGGAATGTCTTCCAGCAGATACAGTTTCATTCTTATCTGATATACTTTCATCTTCGACAATCCAATTCCTTCATTTCAATATTTCAAAATCTCTATTTATATGATACTATGAAATCAGTAAATAATAAACCATTAAAAATTACCAGCCATCCGATAAAAGAAAATCGTCTAATGCCTTTAAAAACAAACTTTAGCGGCATTTTTTCTTCATAATCTGCAAAATCGCTAACCGCCTGGTAAAAAAATTAAAAACCTTGTCAAACCGGCATTTTTAAGCTATACTGTATATGAAAATGTTAATTTCCAATTAGAGATAAACCTCAACATTTAATGTACGGAAACTTAGCTTGCCCGTTACATTCAAGATAGTTATCACTGATAAACCTTAGCAATATTGTATAAAACAACAAAAAGACTGAATGGAAATCCTAAGGATTTCTATTTAGCCTTTTATTTTGCCATAAAAAAAGCCCTTTAGGCAGTAGTTCTGCTTAAAGGGCTTTGCTGTTTTTGCTTATAAAACGATTTTGCTGAAATCAGCGATTGTCTTGATGAGATTGTCGATATTTTTCAGCAGGGCAAGACGATTGTTTTTAATCTGTTCGTCTTTGTCCATAACCATTACGTTATCAAAGAAATTATTAATCGGTGCGGTGAGTGTCTGCATTTCTTCGATTGCTTTTACATAATCGGCTTTCACGATGGCTACATGCACTTTTTCTTCCACTGTGCTGTATGCCTCATACAGTGCTTTTTCAGCGTCAAGCGCAAATAAGGACGGATTAATCTGTACTTTTTCCGCTTTCTTGCTGATGTTGCCGACACGCACGAATGCCTGAATGGCTTCGTTCATTTTGCCGGAAGCGATTTCTTCCGCCGTTGCGCATGCTTTGGCGTAAGTATCAGCAATGCTGCCTACGTGTCTGAGCACTGCATCGATGATGTCGTAGCGTACATTATTATCGCTCAGTACGTTTTTAATGCGGAGCATGAAGAATTCTTCCACATTTTTCTGGATTTGCGCGCGTTTTTCCTTATCGGTAATCTGCAGTAAATCCATAGCTTTGTCCGTGATTTCCTGCAAGGAAACCTGATAATCGGCTTCAATAATCGTATGCACGATACCGAGTGCCTGGCGACGCAGTGCAAACGGGTCCTGCGAGCCTGTCGGTACGAGCCCGCGGCTGAAGGTGGCAACGATATTATCCATTTTATCGGCAAGGGAAACGAGTCGGCCTGCCGTCGTCGCCGGTTCGCTGTCGCCGGCAAAGCGCGGCATGTAATGTTCGTAAATCGCTGTAGCTACCTGTGCTTCTTCGCCGTCTAAAAGGGCGTATTCACGACCCATAATACCTTGAAGTTCCGTAAATTCACATACCATTGCCGTTACGAGGTCGGCTTTGGCGAGTTTTGCGGCGCGTTTCGTTACGGCTATTTCAATTTCGCTTGCGCCTGTTTTTTCGCCGATGAATGCGGCAAGTTCCGCCATGCGGTTTGCTTTGTCGTAGATTGTGCCGAGACCTTCCTGGAATACGACCGTTTTCAGTTTTTCCACGTAATCTTCCAGTTTGTGTTTTCTGTCTTCGTCAAAGAAGAACTGTGCATCGGCAAGGCGGGCGCGCAATACGCGTTCGTTGCCGTGCTGAACTTTGTCGAGGCAGTAATCGCCGCCGTTTCTTACGGTGATAAACAGCGGCAGTAAGTTGTTGTCTTTATCGAGCACCGGGAAATAACGCTGGTGGTCGCGCATCGGTGTGATTACGGCTTCTTTCGGCAGTTTGAGGTATTTTTCCTCAAATGTGCCGCAAAGTGCTGTCGGATATTCAACGAGATACGTTACTTCTTCCAACAAGTCTTCCGTGATTTCAGCATGGCCGCCATGCTGCGCCGCCAATTCTTCAATCTGCGCTTTAATCATGTCGCGGCGTTTGTTCTGGTCAACAATGATGAATGCTTTTTCGCAATCGGCAACGTAATCGCCGGCTCTAGCAATAGTGAAATCGCCTTCACTTAAGAAACGGTGGCCGCGCGATACTCGGCCGGATTTTACGTTAGCTACGGTGAAATCGACAACTTCCGTATCGAATAAAGCGACAATCCAGCGAAGCGGGCGCACGAAACGGAAGTCCAAATTGCCCCAGCGCATATTTTTCGGGAAAGTAAGTCCTTCAATTAAATCTTTCAGCATTTCCGGCAGTAAAGTTGCCGTATCCTTGCCTTCTTCCTTGCTTACGGCGTAAACGTAGCCGTCTTTGACCACGAGGTCTTTCACGTCGACTTTTTTGCCGCGTGCAAATCCCATTGCCGCTTTTGTCGGGTTGCCGTCAGCATCAAAAGCGATGGAAACGGACGGACCTTTGTATTCGCTTTGTGCGCCTGTCTGGCTTTCCGCCAGATTTTTCACGAGCAGCGCCGTTCTTCTCGGTGTGCCGAGCGTTGTGATATCTTCATATTCAAGGCGCAATTCCGCAAGTTTTGCGCCTGCTTTTTCTTTTAACTGAGCCAAAATTCCCGGCATGAAATGAGCAGGAACTTCTTCAGTACCGATTTCCAGTAATAAATCTTTAGCCATTATTTAGTTTCTCCTTTCTTTAAGAGAGGATAGCCGAGTTCTTCGCGCTGTTTTAGATAGCACTGCGCGCACAGACGGGCGAGATTGCGCACGCGGGAGATGAATGCTGTGCGTTCGGATACGCTGATAGCGCCGCGCGAGTCGAGCAGATTGAATGTATGCGAGCATTTGAGCACATAATCGTATGCCGGATGAACGTAGCCGAGTTCGATTACGCGGATTGCTTCACGTTCGTATTTGTCGAACAGGTCGAATAAAAGCGCCGTATCGGCAAGCTCAAAATTGTAAGTGGACTGTTCAAACTCATTCTGATGGAATACGTCGCCGTAAGTATACGTGCCGTTCCAGTCTATATCATAAACATTTTCTTTTTCCTGAATGTACATGGCGATACGTTCAAGACCGTAGGTGATTTCGGAAGAAACTGGTTTTACATCAACGCTGCCGACCTGCTGGAAATACGTGAACTGCGTGATTTCCATGCCGTCGAGCCATACTTCCCAGCCCAGTCCCCATGCACCGAGCGTCGGAGATTCCCAGTTGTCTTCAACGAAGCGGATATCGTGTTCTTTTTCATTGATACCGAGTTTGGCAAGGCTCTGTAAATACAGTTCCTGAATATTGTCCGGCGACGGTTTCATGATGACCTGAAACTGATGATGCTGGAACAGTCTGTTCGGATTTTCGCCGTAGCGTCCGTCTGCCGGCCGGCGGGACGGTTCTACATAAGCAACATGCCACGGTTCAGGACCGAGTACACGCAAGAACGTGGACGGGTTCATTGTGCCTGCACCTTTTTCCACATCATAAGGCTGTGCCAGAATACAGCCCTGTTCAGACCAGAATTTCTGCAAAGTCAGGATGATTTCCTGAAATGTCATAAAAATGCCTCCTTAAATTCATGGGCGATAAAATAAAAAAACTCGCCCATGTAACAACTAAAATGTTACAGGGACGAGATTATACCCGCGGTTCCACCCTGATTGACCTGACGCGTCAGGCCCTCTTTAGAACATATTAACCTGAAAAGCTCCCCGGCGCCATTTGCTTTTTGCAGTCTTGCACCCTCACTGCTCGCTGAAGATAAGCTGTTTTTCCGGTTCATCGCTGTATACAACAGTCTAGCAAAAGCAGCCTGTCTTGTCAATAAAATTATTCAACTATTCGATAATGTAGGCGTTTACGATTTCGCCGTAATAGGCGATATGAATATCCTTATTACTGCCGCAATATGAGCTGTCCACATCCTGCGGATACGATTGGCGCTGAATTTCCGGCGGAAGCGCCGAAAGCTCCTGTTTCTGCTTGTAAATGACTTTGCATTCCAAAGTGAGCGGCAGCTCGCGTATGGCGGGAGCAGCGACTTTTTCGCCGTCTTCCAGTGTTAAATCAAGGTCGGCAATTTTGTCCGTATCTTTGCCGGAGTGCGTGCCGCAGTAGCCGAGAATTTTCTTATTAAATTCACCGAGCGGAATATTTACCGTAAATTCGCCGCTTGTATCGAGCTGACTGCGGGTGAAGCGGTGTTCCCGCACAAAAGTGATAAATACCGGTTTTGCCCATTCAATGCCGAGCGTACCCCAGCCGATGGTCATCGTGTTGACTTTGCCGTCGGCTTTCGTCGTGAGCAGTACGCCTTTCGGCAGAGCCTGCATAATTTCCTTCGCATAATCGAAAACATTAACGTATTTTTTCATAAATGCACCTTCTCTATATTTTCATATTTCATAATTTATTTGTTTCCGTCATATTTTCCGCCATATCCAGACCGGCAAACAGGTTTGATTCCTGATAGATTTTTTCACGTTCCTCGTAACTTGTACTTGGCAGCTCCGGCAAATCCTTTAAATCGTTTAAGCCGAAACATTGCAGAAATAACGCCGTCGTCCCGTACAAAATCGGTCTGCCAATGACTTTTTTGCGCCCGATTTCCTGAATTAAATCGCGTTCCAGCAAACGGCGCAGAATTTTATCGGAATTTACACCGCGGATTTCCTCGATTTCCTGCTTTGTTACAGGTTGTTTGAATGCTATGATGGATAGCGTCTCGAGCAGCGGCTGAGAAAGCTTTTTGTCGACAACCTGCGTAAATTTCTGCAGATACGGTGCAAACTTCGCCTTCGTGCACAAACGGTAGCCGCCTGCTATTTTTATCAGAGCCAATCCGCTGCCGTTTTGCTGCAAATCGTCCTGCAATGCGGCGATTAACTCGTCGAGTTCATTACCGGATATAGAGAGCGTATTGGCAAGTTTTGCTCCCGGTACAGCTTCGCCGGCTACGAACAGGATTGCTTCTATGGCGGCTTTTAATTCGTCTTTTCGTTCATTCATTAAAAATTCGTTCCTTTACATTACAAACAATTAGCATATTATTTATTTTAACAGAAAAAATTTTCCTTGCCTATACAATGTATTTATATATAAGACTTTTTCCGCCAAAATAATTATGGTATCATTAATGTATTAGCGAGGGATGTATTATGGAATATGAAAAAAAAGGTTACCTGACATCTTATTTTAAGCTGTTCCGCCTGAAAGACATAGCGAAACTGAATGTTAAAGCGCATTACCACGAATTTGATAAAATCATTCTGTTTCTGAGCGGAAAAGTGAATTACGTAATCGAAGCGCAGTCGTATCAGCTGTTTCCGTACGATATCGTGTTCGTACCGCATAACAGCGTGCATTATCCCGTCATCGACGAACATGCGCCGTACGAACGGCTGGTTATCTATATAAGTCCTGCATTTTTGGAAAAAGAGAGCGATGCGGAAAGCAATCTGGCTCACTGTTTTTTTTACGCCCGGCAGAACCATTCCTATGTAATGCACCTGGACAATATTGAAACGAATGATATCGTACTGCAGATGAACAAACTGGAAAACTCCTTTACCGACGGCGGCTTTGCCAATAAAATCTATACGAAGCTAATTTTCATGGAGTTTATGATTTTGCTCAACCGTGCTATCATTAATGATAATTGCAACATCAATACGCATCATCACGTTTCTTACGACGAAAACGTTCTGGCGGTGCTTGATTATATCAATCGTAATTTGTTCAACGAACTGAACGTCGACCAGATAGCAAAGCAGTTTTTCGTCAGCAAATATTATTTAATGCGCCGTTTCAAAGCCAAAACGGGTTACAGCATTCATCAATATATATTGAATAAACGGCTTTTGGCGGCAAAAGAATATATAAAAAACGGCAGAGCCCTGACGCAGGTCTGCTTTGACTGCGGGTTCAAGGATTATTCCGTATTCAGCCGCAGTTTCAAGGCGGCGTTTCGGCAGTCGCCGCGTGAGTTTAAAAAGTCCATAGCAACGACATCAAATGATTATAAAGAGGTTAGAATTAATGACTAAAATTTTAGAATTACCGCAGCTTCAGGCTGTGTTCAGCTACGATATTCCGGAAAAACAGGTCGTTTTAGTCAGCGGCGGACAGGCTCCGGCCAAAAGCTGGCTGAAACAGGTTATCCAAAACAGACCGCTATGGTGTGCCGACCACGGCGTCGATATCTGCAAAGAAGCGGAATGTGTTCCCTGGCAGCTCGTGGGCGACGGCGACAGTGCTTCGCCTCAGGCGTGGCAGTGGGCGATAGACAACGGCTCGCTTATCACGAAAGTTCCGGCAAAAAAAGATGTTACCGATACGCAGCTTGCCCTGCAAATGATAAAAGCCGAATACAATGAAGCAGCCATCATTATGACAGGCGCATGGGGCGGACGGTTTGACCACGCTTTCAGCGCCGTATTCAGCTTTCAGGGCTTTACCAAAGGCAAAGTGCGCGGCTGCGTAGCCGACCAGAACGAAGTCATGTTCTTTCTGCGCGACGAGGACAATATCACGCTGCGCTTCAAAAAACAGCCGAAAGCGATTTCCCTTTTGCCGCTGTCCGGCGAATGCAGCGGCGTCAGCATAAACGGCGTCTACTGGCCGCTCGACCAGGTAATGCTTAACAACAACCTGCCGTACGCTGTCAGCAATGAAGTAAACAGCCGCGAAAACACCATCTGGGTTTCACAGAAAAAGGGACTGCTCGGAGTGTATCTTTACTGGGAGAATGAATAGATGTTCATTTTTCTTTGATGCAAAGAAAAACGAACCAAAAATCACCTAAAGGTATAACAGGCTCTAATTACTAAAGTAATAAAAGCCTGTAAAAAAAACCTTTTTTAACGTTTCGCTTACGCTGCACTGGGCGGGCCTTCGCAGCCTTTCTTTAAATACAAACGGTACAGCGGCTCGAAACGTTTGGAATTTGGCTCGTGCCTTTTGTTCTCAGTAGAAGCTTAATTTGAGATGTTGACACTGTATTTTGCTAGCCATGCCAAAACTTTCATCCACATTTAGAGTATTTTCACGGTAGCTTTAGCTATTAAAAATAAAAAGATTTAGATATGTTTTTAGTTTAAATGTTTGAGCGAAGCGAGTTTTTAAACGTTATATCTAAATCTTTTTATTTTTAAAGTGAAAATCTCTAGTGGACTACGAATTAAAGCATTTCTTTTTGGGTACTTTTTCTTTGGGCAACAAAGAAAAAGTACCTGGCACAATATAGTAATAAATTAATAAATACAACTCTCTAACATATATTGTGCCAAACGGCACTTTCCCCTAACTTAATTCTAAAAACAAAAACCACCAAATTTAATTGGTGGTTTTTTTATGCGTTACTGTTTCAGATTAAACAATGCCGCGGCAAAATCATTAGCGATAAACGGACGCAAATCGTCAATGCCTTCACCGACGCCAATCCATTTTACCGGCATGGAAAGTTCTGCTTTTAGACCGATTACCACGCCGCCTTTGGCCGTGCCGTCCAGTTTGGTGAGGACAAGGCCGGAAATAGGTGCTGCCTTAGTGAAAAGCTCTGCCTGACTGATGGCGTTCTGTCCTGTGGTGGCATCGAGCACGAGCAGTGTTTCATGCGGTGCTTCGGCGATTTCGCGCTTGATAACGCGCTGGATTTTATTGAGCTCCGTCATCAAATTGGCTTTGTTGTGCAGCCGTCCTGCTGTATCGATGATGAGAATGTCTATTTTTCTTGCTGTAGCGGCTTTTACAGCGTCGAATACAACGGCTGCTGGGTCGGAGCCTTCTTCATGTTTTATCACCGGTACGCCGACGCGCTGTCCCCAGATTTCGAGCTGGTCGATAGCGGCGGCGCGGAAGGTATCGGCAGCAGCGAACATTACGGATTTGCCCTGCTCTTTGTAATACTGGCCAAGTTTGCCGATTGTTGTCGTTTTGCCCACGCCGTTTACGCCGATTACAAGGATTACGGTCGGTCCTTCTTTGGCGATTACGGTTTCGTCGTTGCCTTCGTTGAGCATTTCCGTTATGCGTTTAACGAGGAACGGTTTTAAATCTTCCGGTGAATTGATTTCTTTTTTCTTTATACCGGCGCGCACATCGTCCATTAATTTGAGCGAAGTCTTTACGCCTACATCGGCCTGAATTAACGCATCTTCCAGTTCGTCAAGCAAATCGTCGTCTATATCGGCATAACCGATGATGACTTTTTCGATTTTCTCCGTCAGCGATTTTCGTGTTTTTGTCAGTCCTTCTTTTAATTTACTAAAAAATCCCATATAAATTTAACCTCTTTCTGTATAATCTTCCAATCTTACGGAAATAAGTTTCGATACACCGGCATCTTCAATCGTTACGCCGTACATCACATCGGCCGCCTCCATTGTGCCTTTGCGGTGCGTGACGAGGATAAACTGCGTGTTTTGCGCATATTCCCGCAGGAATTTGGCAAAACGCTTGACATTCGCTTCATCAAGCGGCGCGTCGATTTCGTCCAGTACGCTGAACGGCGCCGGATTGTATGTGAAAAATGCAAATAATAGAGCGATAACGGTCAATGTGCGTTCGCCGCCGGAAAGTACGGCCAGACTCTGCGGTTTTTTATCCGGCGGTTCGACTTCGATTTCAATGCCGGAATTTAAAATATCCTCTTTGTTCGTAAGTATCAGATTGGCTTTGCCGCCGCCGAACAGCTGCCGGAATATATCGTCAAAATGAATTTTTATCTGTTCAAACGCTGTACTAAACTGGCTGGACATCGTCTTATCTATCTGCTCGATGATTTTGAGCAAATCGTCTTTCGCCTTTATCAGGTCATCAATCTGCTTCGTCATGAAACTGTAGCGTTCGTTCAGCGTTTCGTATTCGTTGATGGCATTCGGATTTACGGCACCGATGGATTTCAGTTCCTTTTCCAGCTTTCTGAGTTTCGTTTTCAGCTCATTTTCCTCAATATCGAGGCGGTGCAGCAGTGCTTCTTCCGGCGACAGTTCATATTCTTCCCGCAGCTGGTCAATACACTGCTTAATTTCCGTTTCGAGCTTAGCTGTATTTATTTCGCATTTATGAATTTTATCTTTCAGTGCATTCACTTTATCGGCGATTTTGGCGCGTTCTTCGTCCATATCGGCAAGCTCGCTACGCAGTCCCAACTGGCGTTTGTAAAGTGTATCGTATTCTTCTCTGCCGTCTGTTTTCAGCTTGTCTAAGTTGGCGGCGGAGTTTTCCAGCTGTTTAAGTTCCGCCAAACTGTCGTCGATTACTTTTTGCAGGCTCGTCATTTCCCGGTTGCTGTCGTCGAGAAAAATCTGATACCGCTCGCACTGACCCGAAAGTATTTTTATTTTGTCGTTGTGGCGAATGACTTCCTGCCGCGCTTCCGTGCAGCTGATTTGCCGCTGCATGATTTTCTGCTGTTTGATTTTCGTATCGGTTTTCAGGCTTTCGATATCGCTTTGAATGTCGTCATAGGAAGTCTTATTCTCGCCGATTGTTTTTTCTGTTTCGGCAATGATATTTGTCTGATTTTCGATATCCACTTCCAGCGCCGTTTTCTTTACAATTAAAGCGGAAATGCGGTTATCAATGGATTGCAGAATATTTTCCTGCTCACTGAACCAGATTTCCAGCTGTTTCAGCTCCACGTCTTTTTGTGCCAGCAGAAGCGACAGTTCCTGCCAGTCTTTTTGCAGGGAATTTATATTTTCCGCCAATGCCTGCCGCTTAGCTTCATTGTCATCATACGCCGCTTTCGTTTCTTTTAGAGTTTTGCGTTCGCTCGTGAGAAAATCTTTCAGTTCCGCCAATTCACCGGCGCGGTGCAGATATCCCGCCTCCCGGCTTTGCGAGCTGCCACCGGCGATAGAGCCGCCCGGCTGCAAAAGCTCTCCTTCCAGCGTCACGATACGCAGACGGTAATCGTAGAGCTTAGCAAGTTTCAGCGCATTATCCACATCATCAACGACGAGAATTCTGCCCAGAAGCGACTGCGTGATTACTTTGTATTCGCTGTCGATATCGACAAGCTCATCGGCATAAGCGATAAAACCGTATTTGCCGGCTTCGATTTCCGTGCGCTTGCTTTTGTGCGGCTGAATGGTCGTCAGTGGCATGAATGTTACGCGGCCGAGCTTATTCTTTTTCAGGTAATTAATCGCCGCTTTCGCCGTTTCCGTATCTTTCGTAACGACATTCTGCATGGCATTGCCGAGCGCCGTTTCAATCGCTGTGATAAACGGGTCTTCCACATGAATTAATTCGGCTACGGCGCCGCAAATTCCCCTTTTCCAGTCCGCATCAGCTTTCAAAATACGTTTTACGGCTTTGCCGAAGCCTTCATAGGACGACTGCATATCCTGGAAAAATTTGACTTTTTCTTCCGCCATACGCACATTCTGCCGCAGCTGCGCCATTGTTTCTTCCGCTTTTTTGCAGGTTTTAGTCAGTTCATTCAGATTTTCCTGCTGTGAGGAAATGCCGCTTTGCTTTGCCTGCAATTTATCCTTTGTCTTGTCTATATCGGCAAGCAGTAATTCCTTCGCCGTATTTTTGGCGATTTTTTCCTGCAAAGCATGTTTATGAGCACTGTGCTGGTTGTCGATATTCTGCTCAATATCGCTCAAATCACGCTTTAACAATAATAATTTCTGTTTTTGCTCTTCAAATTGGCGGCGGTTTTCGTTTTCCTGTTCCTGCCGCGCTTTCAGTTCGTCTTCTTTTGCTTTGATAGCATTTTCCAGTTCGGCAAGTTCAGCATTTTCCCTTTGCAGCAGATGCTCCAGTTTATCTGCCGTATTATTGGCAATGGCAACTTTGCGCTTTAGTTCATCCCTGTCCGCCTGCGCTATTTTCAGGTCGTCGGATGTCTGCTTCTGCCGTTCTTCGAGCCGCTGCTGTGACTGGCAGCTCTGGCGGATGCGTTCCTGCAAAAGCGTCGCCTGATTTTTGCTGCGTTCGATTTCCTCCTGGATTTTCTGATTGTTTTCTCCCAGTGAGCGCAGTTTCTTTTCTAAATCCGTAATAGCTTTCTGCTTCGCCGTTTTCTCCGCTTCGGAAACGGATACGGTTGCTTCCAGCGCGGTGCGTTTTGTTTCGTAGTCAGCTATCTCCGCCGTGAATTTCTGATTTTCACTGCTGAGATTTTCGTATTTATAGAGAATTTGCGTCAGGCGGCAGTCTTTGTACTGCGCGTTCACTTCGTTGTAGCGCTGCGTTTTTTCCGCCTGCTCCTTCAAAGGCCCGATTTGCTTTTCAATCTCGCTGATAATATCGTTCAGACGCACTACGTTGTTTTGCGTATTGTCAAGCTTGCGCAGCGCTTCCTTTTTGCGGTCGCGGTATTTGGTGATACCGGCGCATTCCTCGAAAAAATACCGCCGCTCTTCCGGTTTCGTATTCAAAACCTCATCGACTTTATTCTGACTGATGACACTCATGGAATTTTTGCCCAGTCCCGTATCGGCAAACAGATTGTAAATATCCTTCAAACGGCATTTCGCCTTGTTAATCAGAAATTCACTCTCGCCCGAGCGGAAAATACGCCGCGTTATCATGATTTCCTGAAAATCGAGTGGCAGTCTGCCGTCGCTGTTGTCAAACGTAATCGAAACCTCCGCAGCTCCGAGCGGACGGCGCGTACTGCTTCCTGTGAAGATTATATCCTCCGCCTTGCTGCCGCGCAGATTGCGCACGTTCTGCTCGCCCAGCACCCAGCGGATGGCATCAGTAATATTACTCTTGCCGCTGCCGTTCGGGCCGACGATTGCCGTTATTCCCTTGTCAAATTCTATTTCCAGTTTATCGGCAAAAGACTTAAAACCGTATGCTTCAAGCCTTTTCAGCTGCATAAATTCACCCCCTGTTTTTTAAACGTATCAAATATCTATTAATATACCATGACGAGCAAAAAAAATAAAGGCTGAACGAGCTGTACTGTTCAGTCTTCATCGTCATTGTTTAAATTATCGAACATCTTCTGGTAGCTGGTGCCCCAATCGGCCATGGCTTTGATAATCGGCTGCATACTCTGTCCCAGCGTGCTCAGAGAATACTCCACGCGCGGCGGCACTTCCGGATAAACTCTGCGGCTCACGATACCGTCCGCTTCCATCGAACGCAGACTGTCGGTCAGCACCTTCTGGCTGATGCCATCCAAATCCTTTTTCAGTTCGTTAAACCGCCACGGCCGCTGCGTCAAGTTGCGGATAATCAAAAGTTTCCATTTGCTGCCGATTAACTGCACCGTCGTCGCCACGGGGCATTTCGGCAGTTCCTTTTTTGTCAGCATATCATCACTCTCTTCATTAATATATCATTTAAATTATAAAGCAAATTGTTAATCACGGCAATAATTCTCCGCAAGGTTACAAAAAGGTAACTCGGTAATAAAAAAGTGCGTACTTTTTTTGCTATGGAGATTAATCTACAATATAACTGTAAACAGAAATTATAAAATATGGAGGTATATAAAATGGCTCTTTCAAATTTATTCGCATGGAACAGTAATCAAGAAAATCAGGCAGGTACAGCTTGCGGTGCAAGTGATAAAATAAACCTTCCACTGCTTGCGGCAGTGCATGCGGAGCGGGCGACAAACCGCAGGAACCACCGACAGAAACGACGAAATCTGCCGCAAACTGAAATCATACGGCTGTGAAAAATATCAGATGTCGCTCGACGGTATGCGCAAAACGCATGACTGGTTCCGCAAGCCCGGTTCATTTGACTGCACTTTGGAAAAAATTAAATGTATCAACAATGCGGGTATCCGCTCCGTCATCATGACGACTGTATCGAGTATAAATATATACGAAGTGCCGCAGATTATCGACACGGTTGTCGAAAACGGCGTCAATGTGTTCGCTTTTGCCCGCTACTGTCCGACGGCAAAGGAAAAACACGTCGGCATATCGCCGCTTCGCTACCGTGAACTGCTCGATACATGCTATCATAAATTCAGCGAATATGAACAAAACGGCTGCAAAACGTATTTCAACCGCAAGGACCATCTCTGGACGCTGTACGAATATGAAGAAGGTCTGTTCCAAATTCCGCGCAATGCGCAAAAAGGCATGATTTACGGCGGCTGCAACTGCAGCAACTGCCATTTAACCATTCTGCCGAGCGGCGATTTATACGCCTGCCGCCGTTTCGACAGCAAGGTAGACAATATTTTTACGGATGACCCCGCTAAAGCATGGGTGGGCAGTCAAATGGAAAACTACCGCGATTATACGAAATTTCAAAAATGCTCCAAATGCGAGCTGATGGCGTTCTGCCGCGGCTGCCCTGCCGTAAGCTGCGGTACAAACGGCGATTTTTACGCACCGGACCCGCAGTGCTGGAAAGAAATAAATTAAATACATGAGGTGAATAAACAATGAATGCACAAATCTGTTTAAATAAATTAAAATTAATCGGCGTGCTGGCTTTTGCTACAGTCGACAAATTCAACAATCCGCAAATCAGAAATATCAGCGCTATTCATTATGAAAACGACGCACTGTATTTTTTCACGGCGCGCGGCAAAAATTTCAGCCGTGAACTGCAGCATAATAATCATGTGCAGATTTTAGGCTACAGCAAATTCAAGGAAATGATTAGACTTTCCGGTACTGCCGTTCCGGTGGAAGAAGATAAACAGCAGCACTATATCGATTTAATTTTCAGCGAACAGCCGTATCTTGCTAATGTCTATCCCGGCGATACGCGCCAAATCGGCATAATCTACTGCATAAAAAACGCCCAAATCGAGTATTTCAATCTGGGCGTAAAACCGATTTTCCGTGAACTTTATACTATCGGCGATTATAAACCGGAAGAAAAAGGCTATATCATCACGGACAGCTGCATAGGCTGCGGCACGTGTCAGAGCGTCTGCCCGCAGCACTGCATTAAAGCGGGTGATATCTATAAAATCGAGCCGGAGCATTGTCTGCACTGCGGTGCCTGCTACGAAAACTGTCCGGTCGGAGCCGTAAAAAGACTGGGTGATTGATATGAAAAACACAATAGAAGAATTGCGCAAAGCAATCGAAAATGCACAAACAATCGTCATCGGAGCCGGAGCAGGGCTTTCTACCGCCGCCGGATTTACATACAGCGGCGAACGTTTCGACAAATATTTCAGTGATTTTAAAACGAGATACGGCTTCAATGATATGTATACAGGCGGATTTTTCCCGTACAAGTCGCCGGAAGAATACTGGGCATACTGGAGCCGCTATATTTTCATCAACCGCTATCTTAACCCGCCGAAATCCGTCTATCAGGATTTATACACTTTAGTAAAAGACAAGGATTATTTCGTCATTACGACAAATGTCGACCACTGTTTCCAGAAGGCGGGCTGTGACAAAAACCGTCTGTTCTACACGCAGGGCGATTACGGGCTGTTCCAATGCTCCGTTCCCTGCCACGACAAAACGTATGATAATGAACATATTATTTTGCAAATGGTACACAAGCAGAAAAATATGCGTATCCCTGCTGATTTAATTCCGCGCTGTCCCGTCTGCGGCGAGCAGATGACGATGAATTTACGCGCCGACGACAAATTCGTCGAAGACGAAGGCTGGCATAAAGCATACCGCCGTTATCACGAATTTTTAACGAAACATCAAAATAAACCGATTTTATTTCTGGAACTGGGCGTCGGCTACAACACGCCTATCATCATAAAATATCCGTTTTGGCGCATGACGGCGGAAAATCAGCAAAATGTCTATGCCTGCATTAATCTGCACAATACCGTATGTCCAGTTCAGATTATTAAACAGTCCGTTTGTATAAATGAAGATATCGGCAAAGTGATATCCTTATTGGCAAATAACAAAGAAAAGAGTGAACTACATGACGCAAGCTGAACAACTGGATTTTTTAATCCGCGAATTAATGCCCGATATAAATATTCCCGCAAATACGGCGGCAAAATGGCGTCTGTTTCGTTCGCTTGTCAATATGCGTCCGGCGGGAAGTGTCAGCGAAAAATTTTTGCAGGTGCAGGATGATTTTCTACAAAACGAGATAAAATCAAAAGGCGTTACCGATACAGACGATTTAAAACCACTGAACGGTAAACTCTGTCTTTGGCAGGGCGATATCACGACGCTGAAAATCGACGCTATCGTCAACGCCGCCAACAGTCAGCTGACGGGCTGCTACTATCCCTGCCACGGCTGTATCGACAATGCCATCCATACATTCGCCGGTGTGCAGCTGCGCAATAAATGCGCCGAAATAATGCAAAAGCAAGGCTTTCCCGAACCGACAGGACAGGCAAAGATAACACCTGCCTACAACTTGCCGAGCAGATATATATTGCACACGGTAGGACCGATTATCCGCGGAAAACTGACCGCGCACGACTGTGAAATGCTTGCTTCCTGCTACCGTTCCTGCCTGGAATTGGCAAACGCATACGGACTGCAAAGAATTGCTTTCTGTTGTATTTCCACCGGTGAATTTCATTTTCCCCGCCGCCAAGCAGCCGAGATAGCCGTAAAAACGGTACAGGATTTTCTTTTCCAGTCAGTATCTGTGCAAAAAGTTGTTTTCAACGTATTTACTGATGAAGATAGAAAGATTTATGAAAAAATAATATCAATGTACGATAAACGATAATATAATAGTATTATACTAATAAAAGAAGGTGTATTTTATGGGGACTACTATACAAGAAATTAATTCCGTAGTAAATCGATATATCCATGCTATTCATACACAAAATGAAGCTGAATTCAAATCACTTTGGTGTGGTGCAGATACAGATACGATGATTTCTGTTACGAATGTTTATCAAGGCATAGAAAAAATATATACGGATTTTATCATCGGCGCTATTCAAAAAGCCTATACCGATATTAAACTGATTGCCGATGAACCGCCTGAAATTCATCTGCTGGACAATCAGACGGTAAATATCACACGGAATGTATCAAACGTGAAGACGGCAGTACATTCGGTATCAGCGGCATGGAAACGCAGGTCATGAAATGTATTGACGGACAGTGGAAACTTTGCCATATTCATTATTCCATGTAATTTGTATTTTATATCCGTAAAAAAGCAGACAATCCATAAAAATAGGTTGCCTGCTTTTTTATTTTATGATTTTTCGATAAAACCGCCAATTATATCACTAACAAAAAATTTATTTCTATCTATTGAACAGTCGTTCCAATATGCTTTGTTCTTTAAAGTTTATACCGAAGAAACTTACAGCACTATCAAGGCGCATGATGATTTTGTCGCCGACGACATCTGCTTCGAGTTCCGGCGGCAGCGATTCGACGATTTTCATCGGTGTCATCTTGCCGACGGATGAGGAGCTTTTATCCTCGAAAATGAGCTGATTGTTTTTGCGGTTGATGGCGAAGAAATCGCGGTTTAAGCGGTACTGACGCTGGAAGAATTTTATCATGATTTCGTTTACAGCCTTGCTGTCGAAATAATCCTGCATAGTCAAAGGACGCATGTACGGCGGAATATCCAGTTTGCAGTCTTTAAAGATGGATATAATTACTTCCGAGCTGATATTATACAAATCGGTCGTACTGGAGCCAATATCGGTGATTTCACTCAGATAGCGGTTGATATGCGGTATAATGCGGCGCAGATATTCGCTGTAGAGGTCGTTGCGCATTTTCTGAATTAATGTCGAGCACGGGCTTTTGCGCTGGCGGGTGAATTCATTGTTCCAGCTGGCATTTACATGAAAGACGACCATACGCTTGGTGAGTTCATTTTTCAAGCTATTTAAATCCTTGTTGGCCGTCAGAAGCATTGCCGGATAATAATTCAGATTTTCCGGCTTGTTTTCGCGGATAACGCGCTCTTCCTGTTTGATGATATTGCCGCTGTTGTTGGTGAACTGCGTCTGCGTAATATCGTCGATTAAAATCGGCAGTCCCTTTATGTCGGACAACAGCGCATCGACGCGCGTCTTAGTGAAGTTACTCTGTCCGAATGCCTTGTACAAAGAAGAATCCGTCATCATCTTTATCAGCAGTGAAGCGTAGATTGTCTTACCAGCATTGGATTGACCGCACAGCAGAGCCACTATCGGATAAGTGAACACTTCGTCCGTAACGGTGGCTTCGCGGATAGTAGTGCGGATACGGGCGAGAAACGGCGAGAGGAAGCACCACGACATCAGCTTGAAATATTCAAATTTGAGCGGCGCGACATTTTTGGCAGGAACGGCAGTATTGAAGCCTTCCATATATTCCAGATACGTCTGCGCATCGCGTTTGACATCGTCGCGGTACGGCCGCAGATTGTATTCACGGTCGTTATAAAAAGCACGCTCTTTTTCCGGTTCGATGACGAGCTGCGGCATGAATTTTTCAAATTTGGCACGGCGCGCCGCCATGTTGTCGAGCGTTTTCGTCTTAATGGAATTGATTTTGTCCGGCGTTATCTGCGACTGTCCTTTGCGGTCGGGCTTCGGCAGTTCGACAAAATCCTTTGCCAGCCGTTCGATATCGGCAATGTATTCCGTCATTTTCACGATAGTGGATTTCGGCACGGACTGATAAATATGTTCGCTATTTGCCTGCGCTTTATGCAGTATCGGCAGATTTTCCAAAATCTGCTTGTCTTCAAACGTTATCTGCGCCGCCGTTTTGTCCAGAATATAACTGTGTTCATTTTTGAACTGCTCGAATAAATTAATGTAATACGTATAGGCGGCTTCGTCGTCAAAACAGATGATGGACGCATTTTTGTCGCAGTTGGACGGCAGCTGGTCGAGATTGGACGAACCGATAATTACACGCGTTCTGCCTTCACCATTTTTCATACAGAACAGTTTTTCCGGATAAAGCGGTGCATCGGCAAGAAAAATTTTCAGACTATCGTCATTTATGCGCTGCGCCAGTTGTTTGTACTGCTCGCTCTTATAAAGCTCGCACAACGTTTCCTTCTGCATGGCAAAAGTCGTATCGAGCCGCGTCGGCACAATAGCGGGATTGCCGAAGATTATTTCCGCTTTGGTGAAAAACGGTATGATTTCCGTCAAAAAATCGAGATTGCTGACAAAATTGACAGCATATAATTCATCATAACCTTCAAACAGGTCTAAGTAGGACAGATTGTCGGGAGCACTGAAATTCGCCATTACAACATTTACCGTATGCTGCTTTGTTTTGCGGTGTGCCATGAAAAAACCTCCTCATTTTTTATCTATAATATACAAATAAACCCGTTGTGCTAGTAAAACATTGAGCCTGTAGCCCAGTAGTATAATAGTTTATATCCGCTGCCTGTTGGCACTTAACCTCACTAAATCTAAACTATTATACTACTTTGAGAAATCAACCAGCTCAACAGGTACAAATAATTTCGCTGATAATAAAAAAACCTTACAAAATAAGGCTTCAAACGATATTATTTTAACATAACGGCGCTTAAAATACAAAGAGCGGTATAAACGGCACCGATTTTTGCTATAATAGAAACAAAGCGATATAAACGGGGAGATGAGTAATTTGAAAGCCGGAGAAGCTACATTGCAGAAACTATTGAACACGTCGCGCCAATTCATCGTGCCGATTTTTCAGCGCAATTTCAGCTGGGAGAAAAAACAGTTTCAGCAGCTCTGGGAGGATATCAGGCGGGCAGGCAGTTTTTCGCAGAAACGGACGCATTTTATCGGCTCGATTGTATATATAGACATGGGCACACCGGCGGGACGGCCGCAGCAGCTGATGCTCATTGACGGACAGCAGCGGCTCACAACGCTGTCGCTGATTATCTGCGCCTTGCGGCGGTACGTTGCGGCAAATAAAACCGCCACCGCACTGATAAAAGAACAAAAATTAAATAATCAATTTCTCTTTAACAGCGACGAAACGGGAAATGACCGCTATAAACTATTGCTCGGCGCGCAGGACAGAGAAACGTATATAAAAATTCTGGAGCAGACGGAATTTACGCTCACCGCGCCGTCCATACGGATAATGGAATGTTACGATTATTTTTACCGGCAGATAGAAAAATGCGCCGATAATCTCGATGAAATCTATCTCGGCATACTGCACCTGAGTCTGGTGGCAATAGCGCTGGATAAGGACAAGGATAATCCGCAACTTATTTTTGAAAGCATGAATTCCACCGGCAAGGATTTATCGCAGTCGGATTTACTGCGCAATTATCTATTGATGGATTTGGCGGCGAAAGAGCAGAGCCGCCTGTATACGACGTACTGGAAACCGATGGAGGAAGCCTTCGGGCAGTATGCCTATCCGGAAAAATTCGATTATTTCATCCGCGACTTTCTGACGGTAAAATACGGCGGTGCGCGTATCTGCAAAGTCAACGACGTATATGAACAGTTCAAGCGGTATTATGTCGAACGGAATTTGACGAAGGAAGCCGTGCTGAAGGAGATTTTCATTTACGCCCGCTATTACGCCGCCATCGAATTACAACAGGAAACGGATAAGGAACTTGTATCCTACTGGAAACAGGTGCGCACGATTGACTGCCACGTGGCGTATCCTTTCTTTCTTCAGCTGTATCACGATTACAAATGCGGCGTTTTGACCAAAAACGATTTTATCCTGATTATAAAAACGACTATCAGCTATATTGTACGGCGCGCCATCTGCGAAATGCCGACAAATTCGCTGAACAAAACATTTGCCGTTTTCTACAATAAAATAGATAAAGCGAATTATGCAGGCAGTGTGCTGAAAGAATATATTCTCAAGACGGCATACAGGGCTTTTCCGACAGATTACGCAGTGCGGGAAAAATTGCAGACGAAAGATATCTACCATTTCCGGCTGAAAAACTACCTGTTGGAAATGCTGGAAAATTATTATCACAAAGAACCGATTGATATCATAAAGGACAATTACACAATAGAGCACATCATGCCGCAGTCGCCGGAGCTCAATGATGACTGGCGCGCCATGCTCGGTGAAAACTGGCGCGAAGTGCAGAAAATCTATCTGCATACACTCGGTAATCTTACACTTACCGGCTACAACAGTGAGATGGGCAACAAGTCCTTTACTGAAAAATTAAACGATATAAACGGCTTTAAGCACAGCCATTTGCAGTTAAATCAGTTCATAGCTTCGTGTGAAGTCTGGAACAAACAGACCATACGCCGCCGCACGAATTTGCTGACCGATTTAATCCTGCAAATTTGGCCGTATCCTGCTTTTAAATAGCGCTAAATAAAAAAGAACAGATTGAACGTTAATAAACGCAATCTGTTCTTTTTGTTATTTAAATAGATTTTTCAATGTCTTAAAGAAGCTTTCCTGTTCCGGATTGGCTTTGTCGTTTTTAATGCCGGCAAATTCGCGGAGCAGTTCCTTCTGTTTATCCGTCAGTTTCTGCGGTGTCAGAACCTTAATGCGAACATGCTGATCGCCGCGTCCCGTACTTCTGAGATACGGTATGCCTTTGCCACGAAGACGCATAACGGTGCCGGACTGAATTCCTTCTGGAATTTTCATTTCCACTTTGCCGTCGAGCGTCGGCACTTCGATAGTATCGCCGAGCGCCGCCTGCACGAATGTAATCGGCACTTCGCAAATAACTTCACTGCCTTCGCGCTGGAAGAATTTATGCGGTTTTACCGTGATGTATACGTACAGGTCACCTGTTGAACCGCCACGAACGCCTGCATCGCCTTCGCCCGCTACGCGGATACGGTTGCCGCTGTCCACGCCTGCCGGAATTTTAACTTCCACTTTGGAGCGGACGGATTTAACGCCCTTGCCGCCGCAGGTCTTACACGGCGTTTTGATAACCTGTCCCGTGCCACCGCAGCGCGAACATGGATGCTGGTTGACCATACGGCCGAACGGCGTATTCTGCACCGACTGCACCGTACCTGTGCCGTGGCAGTCAGGACACGTTTCCGGATGCGTACCGGCTGCCGCGCCCGTACCGTGGCAGTCAGGACATTCCTTCGTCCGCGGTATATTGAGCGTAGCCGTTTTGCCGAAAGCCGCTTCCTCAAATGTAATCGTCAGATTATAGCGAAGGTCGGCACCGCGTTCCGGTCCGCGTCTGCGTGCACCGCCGCTGCGAGGGCCTCCGCCGTTACCGAAGAACATATCGAAAATATCGCCGAAACCGTCAAAGCCGCCGCCTTGACTAAATCCGCCAAAGCCCCCGAAACCGCCGGCTCCCGCTCCTGCCGTCTGGTCAAACGCCGCATGACCGAACTGGTCGTACTGCGCTTTCTTTTTCGGGTCGGACAATACGCTGTAAGCCTCATTTACTTCCTTCATCTTTTCTTCGGCTTCTTTCGGATTGTCGCGGTTGCGGTCCGGGTGGTATTTCAGCACCATTTTACGGAATGCTTTCTTTATTTCTGCTTCCGAAGCATTTTTATCAACGCCCAGAACTTCATAATAATCGCGTTTTGTACTCACTTTGCACCACCTGAATTTAATAACGAAAATTTATGCTTAATTGACATAACTCCAGCTAAGAAGAGTTAACTGGAGTTATGCAAAACGAATTTCTTTAAATTATTTATCTGTTACGTCTTTGAATTCAGCATCGACAGTATTGTCATCTTTCGGCTGGCTCTGCTGCTGAGTCTGAGCGCCTGCACCGGCATTTGCGCCGCCTGCCTGCTGCTGTGCCTGTTGAGCCTGCTGATAAGCTGCCGCACTCATTTCGTACAACGGTTTCTGCAATTCTTCCATAGCTTTTTTGATTGCTTCTGTATCATTGCCTTTGAGTGCCGTTTTTACGCCTTCGATAGCTTCTTTAACTTTAGCTACAGTGCCAGCGTCAGCTTTATCGCCTAAGTCTTTGATTGTTTTTTCTGCCTGGAATACCATAGAGTCGGCATTATTTCTCGTTTCTACGGCTTCTTTACGTTTTTTATCTTCAGCTTCATGAGCCTGAGCTTCTTTAACCATGCGGTCGATATCTTCTTTGCTCATACCGCTGTCGGATTTAATCGTGATATTCTGTTCTTTGCCTGTACCGAGGTCTTTAGCGGATACATGAACGATACCGTTGGAGTCGATATCGAATGTAACCTGAATCTGCGGAACTCCTCTTGGAGCCGGCGGAATATCAGTAAGTTCGAACGTACCGAGCAGTTTGTTGTCGGCAGCCATTTCACGTTCGCCCTGGAATACGCGGATAGTAACGGCCGGCTGATTGTCTGCCGCTGTGGAGAATACCTGGCTCTTAGACGTAGGAATTGCCGTATTTCTTTCAATCATGCGCGTGCAGATACCGCCGAGCGTTTCGATACCGAGGGAAAGCGGCGTTACATCGAGCAGAACGATGTTTTTATCGTTGAGTTCACCAGATAAGATACCAGCCTGAATAGCTGCACCTACTGCAACGCATTCATCAGGATTTACGCCGTGGCTCGGTTCTTTGCCGAAATATTTTCTGATAGCTTCCTGAACGGCCGGAATACGGGAAGAACCGCCGACAAGGATGATTTTATCAATTTCAGAAGTGGAAAGACCGGCATCCGCCATTGCTTTGCGAGTCGGTTCAACCGTTGCTTCAACAAGGTCGGAAGTGAGTTCGTCGAATTTAGCGCGTGTAAGCGTTAAGTCGAGATGTTTCGGGCCTGTTGCATCGGCTGTGATGAACGGCAGATTGATATTAGTGGAAGTCATGCTGGAAAGTTCGATTTTTGCTTTTTCAGCCGCTTCTTTCAAGCGCTGAGCAGCCATTTTATCCTGGGACAGGTCAATACCGTTGGATTTTTTGAATTCTTCCACCATCCAGTGCATAACGGCGTTATCGAAGTCGTCGCCGCCCAGATGAGTGTTACCGTTTGTAGCAACAACCTGGAACATACCGTCGTCAAGATTTAAGATGGAAACATCGAATGTACCGCCGCCAAGGTCGAATACGAGGATTGTACCGTTTTCGCCTTTGTCAAGGCCATAAGCCAGAGCTGCTGCCGTCGGTTCGTTTACGATACGCAGAACATCGAGACCGGCAATTTTACCGGCGTCTTTTGTAGCCTGACGCTGGCTGTCGTTGAAGTAAGCCGGAACAGTGATAACTGCCTGAGTTACCGTTTCGCCGAGATATTTTTCAGCATCGCCTTTCAATTTCTGCAAAATCATAGCGGAAATTTCCGGCGGAGTATAGGATTTACCATCAATATTTACTTTATAATCAACTTCGCCCATATGGCGTTTAATTGAAGCAATTGTTCTGTCTGGGTTGGAAACAGCCTGACGTTTTGCCAGCTGACCGATAAGGCGTTCGCCGTCTTTTGTAAAGCCTACAACGGACGGAGTAAGTCTGCTGCCTTCCGGATTTGTGATAACTGTAGGTTCGCCGCCTTCCATAACAGCTACTACAGAGTTAGTAGTACCTAAGTCAATACCAATTACTTTGGACATTTTAAAATTCCTCCTAAAAACATCTATATATAAATATAAGTGTTATCTGAAACTAATATATTTCAACCAACCGGTTTATCAGTTGGCAACAACCTTTACCATACTCGGGCGGATTACGCGTCCTTGTACTGTATAACCCTTTTGCAATACTTCCTCAACCGTGTTGTCTTCTTTTTCCGGGTCTTCAACACGCATTACAGCCTGATGGAAATTAGGGTCGAATTTCTCACCGGCAGCTTTGATTTCTTCCAGACCGTTTTTCTGAAGGGAAGCAATCAGCTGATTGTAAATCATGGTGATACCGTCATGCAGTGCACTGCCTTTGGCTTCTTCCACAGCAAGCGCACGTTCAAAATTATCTATAATAGGAAGCAAATCTTTGATAAGCCCCTGCACAATTACACTGGATAATTCTTCGCGTTCTTTTTCATTGCGGCGGCGGAAGTTCATAAAATCAGCCTGCAGACGTTTGTAATGTTCTTCACTTTCCTGTAATAACGTTTTTTGTGCTTCGAGTTCTTTTTTTATAGCTTCCAAATCATCAGTTGCCTCATCGGCAGGAGATTTTGGGGCATCAGTATCGGCAGCTTCCTGCGCCTGAACAGCAGCTTTATTTGCTTCGTTCTGCTCAGTCGTTTCAGTTGCCGTCGTTTTATTTTCTTCTGGAGATGTCATATGTTAAACCACCTTCTCGTATTTTTAAACAGCTGTCAGCATAGCTATAAATGAAAGCGATGAAATATATCGGCAAGATTGGAATTCATAAATTCCAGCAGAGAAATGATTTTGCCGTAATCCATACGCGTCGGACCTAAAACAGCCAGTGTAGCGACGGGTTTGCCGTCCAGATGATATGTTGCGCTTATGATACTGCAATCTTTTATATCATTATATTTATTTTCCTGTCCGATTGTAACGGCCAGTCCTTTATCGCGCTGTTCCTGCAGAATATCGCAGAGCAGAGTTTCCTCTTCCAGCATGGATAAAATCCGTTTGACCTTATCAATATTGTGAAATTCCGGCTGTTCCATAAGCTGTCCGGCTCCGCCCAGATACAGGCGGTTTTTCTTATCCTGCGCCATAGCTTCGTCGATAATGTTGATTATGGCGTTGAACACGGTGGAATTGACCGTTTCGCCGCGGATTTTGCGAATGGAAGCCATGCTTATATCTCGCAGACTGCGTCCTTTCAGATAAGAATTAAACACATCGGCGATATGCTCGAAATCCTTGAAGGACAGACCGCGCGGAATGTTGATGATTTTATTATTGATAAAACCCGCATCCGTCATGATAATAGCGATAACGTGCGAGCTGTCAAGCGGCAGAAAACGCAAATACCTGAATGCTGTCTGTGTTAATTGCGGTGCCAGAACTAAAGAAACATTTTTCGTCAGCTGAGAAATTATACGGCTTGTTTCGCGGAAAATTTCTTCAACGGAACGAACTTTAGTGGCATACCAATTGTTGATAAGATTTTTCTCATCCTCCGACAATTGTTCCAACGTTAAGAGGTCATCGACATAGAACCGATAACCTTTTGATGAAGGGATGCGCCCCGATGATGTGTGAAGATGCTTGATATAACCAAGCGTTTCCAAATCAGCCATTTCGTTGCGGATAGTAGCAGGGCTAATTCCCAAACCGTATTTTTTGGCGATTGTTCGGGAGCCGATAGGCTCTGCTGTAGATATATAATCATCTACAATGGCTCGGAGAATGCGTTGTTTTCTTTCATCTAGCATTTTTTTTCACCCCTGTTGTTAGCACTCTATACAAGTGAGTGCTAACTTCTAATTAAGAGAGTACCACCATTAAGACAAAAAGTCAATATATTTTTTACGTATTTTTTCAATAAAATTTTTAGTATCTGCATTAATAAATATAATGAAAGATTTTTTATTTATGTATGGCTGACAGTTTTAAGACGGCGAAGTTTATCGCTAGATAAATTAAATAATAAATTTTCACAAAATAATTTTTCCTTGCCCTTTTATATTTATGAATTATTTGTTATAATGAGTTTAACATAAAAACTAAAAGATTTTAGTTTTAAAGGAGGATTTTAATATGGCTGAAACTACAAAAGGAACAAGTAACGAACTGGGTACTATTCGCATTGCCGATGAGGTTGTAAGCATTATTGCCGGCCTTGCAGCTACTGAAGTTGAAGGTGTGGCAGGCATGAGCGGCGGTATCGCTTCCGGTATTGCCGAAACACTCGGTCGTAAGAATTTTTCTAAAGGTGTAAAAGTTGAAGTTGGCGAAAAAGAAACAGCTGTTGACCTTTTCATCATCGTTAAATATGGCGCGCGTATTCCGGACGTTGCTCTCAGTGTGCAGGAAGCTGTAAAAAATGCTATTGAAAACATGACTGGCCTCAACACTGTGGAAGTAAACGTTCATGTACAGGGTGTAGGTTTCCCGGAAGAAGCTAAAGAAGAAGAAGTACGCGTCCGCTAAGAAAGAGGATTAGTATGAGCGTTATAAATCGTATCATCCTGTTCTTTTACGCCTTGGCATTTGGTGCAGTTTCGATTGTTGCCATCGCTTTATATTCGAGAATTTTTTCCGACGCTCAGGTTTGGAATGAATTCTTATATTTATGCAGCAGATGGGAAACTGTAGCTGTATCTATCGTCGTTTTAATCTGCAGCCTGTATCTGTGGCTACAGAGCATTTCCTCGCACAATAATGATGTTTCCGCCAATGAAGCCGTCATCGTGCAGGGAAAAATGGGACAAGTGCGTATCTCCTTAGTGGCTTTAAAGAATATGGCTGATAAGATTGCCCGTTCTACCGCAGGTGTCCGCGACGTAAAAGTTAGAATAAAAATGACCAAGGCAGCTACCAAAGACAAAGCTTTGATACCCAATTTCAAATTACGGCTCGTTGTCAGTGAAACGTACAACATCATTACAATAAGCGATGATATCAAATACCAGATGAATGATTATCTGTCAAAATTCGTCGGTATTGAAAATCCGCAGATAGAAATCGATGTCAAAAGTATTTCCGACAATCCTGCCGAAGGCAAAAGACGTGTTGTATAAAAGTTTTTTCGAGGTGGCACAATGAAGGAAGATATTTTGAATTTCATTAAATATCAACTAAAAGAACATTGTGGCAGAACAGTCGGTGTTATTATAGGTTTCGTTATCGCCGTGTCCGTATTGCTGATAGGCTTCTTTTCCACGCTGTTTATAATTATCTGCGTAGGAGCGGGGCTGTTTATCGGCAATAAGATAGACAAGGGCGACAGTGAATTTCTGGATAATGTTATCTACAGACTGCAGCGGCTGCTGCCACCATTTTCCCGCCGTTGGTAAAAGGAGTTAAATATGAGTCGCAGACAAGCGAGAGAAATTGCATTGCAGTCATTATTTCAGTTGGATTTCAATGAAAGTGCAGCCGAAGAAGCTGTAAACAGCGCTTTGGAATATACAAAGCTTGCACCAAATGACTGTGATTATGTAAATTTATTAGTAAATGGTACTAGAGAAAATTTAGCAGCTATTGATAAAATGATAGCAGATAAATCGAAAGATTGGAAAGTTGAACGCATGTCGGGTATTGACAGAAATATCGTTCGTCTAGCTATATTCGAAATGAATTTCAGTTCAGATAAATTAGTGCCTAATATAGCAATCAATGAAGCTGTCGAATTGGCAAAAAAATTCGGTACAGATGAGTCTGCCCGTTTTGTTAATGGTATTTTAGGTTCAATGATTAAATAACACTATCTATTTGCCAGGCTGATTAGCCTGGCATTTTTTATGCGAGGGAGAAATGGCGGATAAAATTTATACAGTAAGTCAATTAAATAAGTATATAAAACAGCGTTTTACGGATGACATCATCCTCAACAACGTGATGCTGCGGGGAGAAATTTCCAATTTTAAAGTACATACCTCAGGCCATTGTTATTTTACATTGAAAGACAGTTCAGCCGCCATTAAATGCGTGGCGTTCCGTTCTTCGGCTATGCGCTGGCGGTTTGCGCCGCAAAGCGGTATGAAAGTAATTGCTGAAGGATACGTATCGGTCTACGAGCGCGACGGAGCATATCAGCTGTACGTGCAGACACTTGTGCCGGAGGGCGTAGGCGAGCTTACACTGGCACTGGAACATTTGAAAGAAAAACTCGGCGCGGAAGGGATTTTCGACAGCCGCCACAAACAGCCTCTGCCGTTTTATCCGCAGACAATCGGCGTTGTAACTTCCCGTACGGGAGCCGTTATCCGGGATATCTGCAAAGTGGCAGGGCGGCGCAACCCGCTTGCAAAAATCGTGCTTTTTTCCGTACTCGTTCAAGGCGAGAATGCAGCTGGGCAGATTGCCGCAGGTATAGATTTTTTCAACAAAAAATATCCTGTTGACGTGATTATCGTCGGCCGCGGCGGCGGTTCTATGGAGGATTTATGGGCATTTAACGAAGAAATCGTCGTACGGGCGATTTTCAATTCCAAAATTCCGGTGATTTCTGCCGTCGGTCATGAAACGGATTATACTCTGGCTGATTTGGCAAGCGACGTGCGGGCAGCCACGCCGTCTCAAGCGGCGGAACTTGCTGTACCGGAAAGGGATGCTCTGCGCGATTATACGGCTACGCTGCAAAAAGAGCTTACCTACAAGTACTGCAAGCAGCTGGAACAAAAACGCAGCCATCTAAAAATACTGCTGCAAAACAGTCTGCTAATGCACAAAGACAAGCTGCTCGTATCGCGCCAGCAGAATTTGGACATGCTGACGGAGCGTTTACATAAAAGCGCTCAGCTTCGTTTTAAGGATAAACTTCATCAAGCGGCGCTTTTAAGCGAGAAACTGCAGGCTTTAAATCCGGCAAACATTCTAAAGCGCGGCTACAGTTTAATAAAAAAAGAGAATGAATTCGTAAAATCGGTATGCGATGTAAAAAAAGGCGATTTTTTGCAAATAAATCTGGCTGACGGTACAATGGATGTACAGGTAATCGGCATTGCCGAGCAGGAAAAATGAAACAATTTGAGGAATGTTTATGGGTAGAAAAAAATTAACTTTTGAAAATGCAATGGAGTCTTTGGAAGAAATCGTCCGTCAGATGGAGTCGGGCGATATGCCGCTCAATGAATTGATAGATAAATATAATGAAGGAATGAAGCTGTCTTCTTTCTGTCTGGCGGAACTGGACAGAGCGGAGCAGACAATCAATACGGAAATTAAGATTGACACGCACAATAAGATAGTTGAAACAAAATTAAACTTAGAGGGTGAGTAATTATATGATGAAAGAATATATGCAAAGGAAAATCGAGCTGATTAATCGGGAGCTGGACGGCATTTACGCGGAAAATACGGCTTTGAACACCACGCTGGCGAAATCCATGAATTACAGCCTGATGGCGGGCGGCAAACGCCTTCGTCCCATTCTGGTGATGGCGGCGGCCGACGCTGTCGGGGCGGACGGCGAAAAATTTCTGCATCTGGCAACATCAATCGAGATGATACACACGTATTCTTTAATTCATGACGATTTGCCGGCTATGGACAACGATGACTACCGCCGCGGCAAACTGACCAATCATAAAGTATTCGGCGACGGCATAGCCGTTCTGGCTGGCGATGCGCTGCTCACGCTGGCTTTTGAAGTGATTGCGGACAGCCCGAACGTCGATACGGAAAAAAAACTTAAAGTCATAAAGGAAATGAGCCATGCAGCCGGTGCTGAAGGCATGGTCGGCGGTCAAGTCATTGATTTGGAGTCGGAAGGCAAAAAAATCAATATGGATACACTGCGCAAAATGCACTCGGCTAAAACGGGCGCTCTGTTCTGCGCGGCTATCCGTTCCGGCGCAATTTTGGGCGGAGCTACGGATAAACAGCTTGCCGATTTGACGCAGTACGCCCGCCAATTCGGTCTGGCTTTCCAGATTACGGACGATATTCTGGACGTTACGGGAGATGAAGCTTCCATCGGCAAACCGGTCGGCAGTGATGAAAAAAATCACAAATCGACGTACGTAACGCTCGGTTCGCTGGAATCGGCGCGCGAGTTGGCGCAAACAGCGGTGGACGAAGCAAAAAAAGCTCTCGCCGATTTCGGCAAAGAGGCCGATTTTCTGCGGGAACTGGTGGATTATCTGATTTCACGCAAGAAATAATATAAAAAAGGGTGCTTGTTTATGAATATATTGGAACAGATAAAATCGCCTGCCGATTTGAAATATCTGTCGACGGGGCAGATGCAGACACTGGCGGCGCAAATCCGCGAACTGATTATAAAGACGGTAGCGCAAAACGGCGGCCATCTGGCACCGTGTCTCGGCACGGTGGAGCTCACATTGGCACTGCATAAGGTTTTTGCCTGTCCGCGCGATAAAATAGTCTGGGATGTCGGTCATCAGGCGTATACGCATAAAATACTGACGGGACGGCGCGAAAATTTTTCCACACTGCGCCAAAAAGACGGCATCACCGGTTTTCCGAACCGCTTTGAAAGCATGTACGATGCGTTCGGCGTGGGTCATGCCAGCACGTCCATTTCCGCCGCGCTCGGCATGGCGGTTGCCAGAGATTTAAATCATGAAAATTACAATGTTGTCGCCATTATCGGCGACGGCGCATTAACGGGCGGCGAAGCGCTGGAAGGGCTCAATAACGCCGGCATTTCCAAACGGAAATTAATCGTCATCCTGAACGATAATGAAATGTCCATCGCCCAAAACGTCGGCGCATTGTCGGAATATCTGTCCTTAATCCGCATAGATGAAAAATACCGTCGTGCCAAAAAGGACGTGCACAGGATACTCAGTAGCATTCCGGGTATCGGCAGTTCCGTTCTGAAAACGGCCAACTACGTAAAAGACGGGTTCAGAAACGCTATCGTACCGGGTGGCTTTTTCGAAGCGCTGGGCTTTACGTACGTAGGACCGCTGGACGGACACAATATTGATGATTTGGTCAATGCGCTGGAAAAGATAAAATTGAACATGGACGGGCCGGTGCTTTTGCATGTGCAGACGAAAAAAGGCAAAGGCTACCTTCCGGCGGAACGCCATCCCGATAAATTTCACGGCGTAGGCAAATTCGATATCGCTACGGGCAAGCCACTGGCATCAGACAGTATCGTGCCGACATATACGGCCGTTTTCAGTCAGGCGCTCGTCGATTTGGCGACGCAGAACAGGAACATAACGGCGATAACGGCTGCCATGCCGTCTGGCACGGGACTACAGAAATTTGCCCAGATTTTCCCCGAAAGATTTTTCGATGTCGGCATTGCCGAAGAACATGCTGTTACTTTTGCCGCCGGTCAGGCAAGCGTCGGCAAAAAACCGGTCGTGGCAATTTACTCCACATTCTCCCAGCGTGCCTATGACCAGATTATTCACGATGTAGCGCTACAAAATCTGCCGGTAGTACTGTGTCTGGACAGAGCAGGCCTCGTCGGCGAGGACGGCCCGACGCATCACGGCGTTTTCGACATGGCATATCTGCGTCAAATTCCGAATATGGTCTGCATGGCGCCGAAAGATGAAAACGAACTGCGCCAAATGCTTTACAGTGCATTGACATACAGCTGTCCGTGCGCCATCCGCTATCCGCGCGGCCGTGCCTGCGGCGTGCCTATCCAGGAGGAATTTACATTGCTGGAAAAAGGCAAGGGCGAATTATTGTCTGTCGGCGACGATGCGGCGATTATCGCCGTCGGCTCTATGGTACAGGAAGCCATTAAGGCCAAAGACGAACTTTTAAAAGAACATATTCATTGCAGTGTTATCAATGCTCGTTTCGTAAAACCGCTGGACGGCAGTCTTATTTTAAACGCGGCGCGCAAAGTAAAATGTATCGTTACGGTAGAAGAGGGCGCTCTGGCCGGCGGTTTCGGCAGCGCCGTTTTAGAACTATTGGCGGACAATCATATATACAATGTGCCGGTAATCCGTATCGGTATAAAAGATAAATTCATTGAACAGGGCACGCGCCAGGAAATTCTGGACGAATGCGACCTAAACAGCAAATCAATAATTAATGCAGTTAAAAATTTTATAAACGGAAGTGATAAATAAATGGCAAAAAAACGTTTGGACGTTTTACTGACGGAACAAAATCTCGTACCAAGCCGTGAACGCGCCAAGACAACGATAATGGCAGGGCTGGTGCTGGTGGACGGACAGAAAATCGACAAGCCTGGCACAATGGTGAAAGAAGAAGCGCAAATACGCATTCTGGGCGACAGTATCGGTTATGTGAGCCGCGGCGGGTTGAAACTGGCCAAAGCGATAAAGAAATTTCAGCTTGATTTGACGGATGCCGTCGTCGCCGATATCGGCGCTTCCACCGGCGGCTTTACGGATTGTTCGCTGCAAAACGGCGCCAGAAAAGTATTCGCTATCGACGTCGGCTACGGTCAGTTGGCATGGTCGCTGCGCACGGACGAGCGCGTCGTCAACATGGAGCGCACGAATATCCGCTACGTTACACCGGAGGATATCGGCGAGCCGATTAATTTTGCGTCCATCGACGTAGCATTTATTTCTCTCGATAAAGTACTGCCGGTGGCAAAAACGCTGCTTGCTCCTGACGGAAAAATCGTGGCGCTCATCAAGCCGCAGTTTGAAGCCGGCAAGGACAAAGTGGGCAAAAAAGGCGTAGTGCGCGACCCGAAAGTGCATGAAGAAGTTATTGCCAAAATTGTAAATCTGGCGCGCGAACTTGATTTTGTACCGCGCGAGCTGACTTATTCACCGGTAAAAGGGCCGGAAGGCAATATAGAATATCTCATACTGCTCGATATGGACAAAATACATCAAAGCAATATCGATGACAGTCTGATTAAAGATACAGTGGCACAGGCACATGACCAGCTGGATAAATGAGGAGGCAATTGACGTTGAAGATAGCTATTCATCCTAATATAACGAAATCAGGTGCCGGAGAGATTTTGGAACGAGTAATAAAATTTGCACAGAAAAATGACATACAGCTGGTACTGCCGCCACGTGAAGGAAAATTCTTCTATCACGACGAGCTTGTCTCCCCTGATATCAGCAAAGAGAAAATCGATATGGCAATCAGCATAGGCGGCGACGGAACGCTGCTCGGTCTATGCCGCCGCGTGGCAAAGGACGGTGTACCTGTCTGTGGCATAAATATAGGACATTTAGGATTTTTAGCTGATATTGAACCGCAAGAAATCGAAGCCAAACTCACGAAGATAGTACGCAAAGAATACAATATCGAACAGCGTCTGATGCTTTCCGCCTTCATCAAGCGCGATGACGAATACAAATACGTGGGCAGCGCCGTGAACGATATTGTCGTCAGCAAGTGCGGCGTGTCGCGTATGCTTCATTTCAATCTGGATATAAACGACTACACCGTAACAAGCTATAAAGCCGACGGGCTCATCATCTCCACGCCGACCGGCTCGACAGCTTATTCGCTGTCGGCGGGCGGGCCTATCGTCAATCCCAAAGTGCGCGGCATTATCGTTACACCGATTTGTCCGCATTCATGCTTCGTCCGCCCGATGGTTATTGATGAAAGCGAACAGGTCAAACTGAATATCATCAACATCATCAGCATGACGAAACGCAGCGTAAATCTGACGCTGGACGGACAGGAAAGTATCGACATCGAGCCTAACGACGAGATAATCGTGCAGAGAGCCAATTTCCCGGCACAGATAATCCGTTTTGAAGACAAAAATTTCTATCAGACTTTTATGAGCAAACTGTACTTATAATCCGTTATGCCGGTAAAACATCGAGCCTATAAAGTATTATACTGCTTTAGAAAATTAACCGGCATAACAAATCAATAAGAAAGGCTGATTGTATGCAGGTACTAAGCAATTCCGTGCAGATTTCCCATACGCTGCTGAAGGCCGCGCTGGACAGGGCGCAGATTGTCGTCGATGCTACGGCGGGCAACGGCAATGATACGCTGTTTCTGGCACAGAACGCTCGGCGCAGTACGGTTATATACGCTTTCGATATTCAGGCGCAGGCGCTTTGTCATGCACGGAAAAAGATGCACGAATTTTTTAAGCGTGACGATATCGAGGTCAATTTCATCCACGCTTCGCATGATGAAGTGGCACAGTACGTAAACGGCAGTATTGATTTGGCCGTATTCAATCTCGGCTATCTGCCCGGCGGCGACCACGCCGTAACGACAAAATGCGAAACGACGCTGAATGCCTTAAAAATAATGCTGGAAAAACTGCGCCGAGGCGGTCATATTGCCGTCGTCGTCTATCCCGGTCATGCGGAAGGTTTAAAAGAAAGTCAATTAATAAAGGATTTTGCCGCCTCTTTAGCGAAAAAATACTTTACAGTGGGCTGGTATCAAATGATAAATCATAATAATAATGCTCCAGCTTTGTGCTGGATAGAGAAAGTCGGTGAATAAGTGAATGAAAGCTACCAGACATGCAAGAATAAGAGAAATTATCGAACATAACGTAATCGAAACACAGGAAGATTTGGCAAATGCACTGAAAAAACAGCATATAGTCGTAACGCAGGCTACCGTATCGCGCGATATCAAGGAACTGATGCTCATCAAAGTCCCGACCGGCGACGGCCGCTACCGTTACGCGTATCCGACGGATAAAGAGCTGATTTACTCCAAAAACCGTCTGCTCAATCTGTTCCGCGATTCCGTCATCAGCTTGAATTACAGTGAAAATATCATCGTCGTAAAAACCCTACCGGGCGCCGCCAATGCCGTAGCCTCTACACTCGATTATGCCAAATGGCCGGAAATAATAGGCACGCTCGCCGGTGACGACAATATACTAATCGTAATAAAACCGATATCCGCTGTAGAAACTATTATGAAAAGACTCCGTGATATGCTTGGTTAATTTGGAGGGTAGCAATTGTTAAAGACACTGTCGATTTGGAATTTCGCCCTGATTGAACACATTCAGATAGAGTTTGACCGCGGGCTTAATATTCTCACCGGTGAAACGGGAGCCGGCAAATCAATCCTGCTCGGAGCACTCGGCATGGTCATAGGCCGCCGCACAAATACGGATGCCATTAGAAGCGGAGCCGACTTCATGCGCGTAGAAGGCGTTTTTTCCCTTGAGGAACAACGGGTAAGGGATTTCCTCATGGAAAACAACATACTGACCGAAGACGACATGCTGATTGTAACGCGGCAGATTTCAGCTGGCGGCAGAAATATCATTCAGATAAACAACTGCCATACGACGCTTGCCGTATTGCGCCAGCTCGGCGAAATGCTGGTGGATATTCACGGGCAGCATGCCAATCAGGCGCTTTTAAAACCGGCAAAACAGCTGAACCTTGTGGATGAATACGATGCCGCTTCAATAAACGAACAGAAACAGAACTATTTGCAGATTTATCATCGCTGGCAAAATCTGCGGGAGAAACTGGTCAAAAGCAAAATCAACACGCAGGAAATGGCACAGCGGACGGATATGCTCAACTGGCAGATAAATGAAATACAAAACGCCAAATTGACAGTCGGCGAAGACAGTGAACTCGATGAAGCAATAAAAATTCTCGCCAATGCGGAAAAAATATCGCTGCTTTCGCAAAATGCGTATAATCTACTGTATGAAGACGGCAATATTCTCGGTTCAATGGCACAGCTTTGCAAGGACACGGAAGCCCTGTCGCAGTATGATGAAAATATGGCGCGGGTTCACCAAATAATTGAAGATGCGTATTTTCAACTGCAAGACGGTGCCGACGAAATCCGCAGCTTCGGCGAAAATATCGACTACAGTCCGCAAAAACTCGATGCCATGCAGTCGCGCATGGAGGAAATCAACAAACTGCGCCGCAAGTACGGTGCCAGCATTGAAGATATTCTGGCATACTGCGAAAAAGCAAAGGCGGAACTTGACTATATAGAAAATTACGATGCCAATCTGGCGCAGATGGAGCAGGAATTATCCACTATCACGGAAGAGCTCAAACAGTCAGCCGCTACTTTGCATAAAATGCGTCAGAAAAATGCCACCGCTCTAGCCGAAAACATTGTCAGGGAATTGCAGTCACTGTCCATGCCGGACGCTAAAATGCAGATAAATCTCATATTAAGCGACAATTTCACGGAAAACGGCGCTGACGAAATCGAGTTTCTGTTTTCTGCCAATTTGGGCGAAGATTTAAAAACACTGCAGAAAATCGTATCGGGCGGCGAACTGTCCCGTATCGCTCTGGCGGTAAAGACGATTACGGCGCAGAAAGACGACGCCAATCTGATGGTTTTTGATGAAGTGGATATCGGCGTCGGCGGCAAAACGGCACAGATGATGGCGGAAAAAATAGCCAGAATTGCTCTGACCAGGCAGGTTATCTGCATTACGCACTTGCCGCAGATTGCCGCTATGGCGGATGCCCATTTTTATATTCATAAGGAAACAAAAGATAATAAAACCTTCACTGCTATTGAGGAAATCGACTACGGTGCAAGGCTTGCCGAAATTGCCCGCATGGCTTCCGGCACGGAGCTTACACAGGCTTCGCTGGAAAACGCGGAGGAAATGCTGAACAATGCTCGGCAGAAAAAAAGATTATTATCTATGTAATATTCGTTGTGCTAGTAAAATATTGTGTCTATAGCCAGCAGTATAATAGTTTATATCCGCTGCCTGTTGACACTTAACCTCACTAAATATAAACTATTATACTGCTTTGAAAAATCAACTAGTACAACAAGTATGTAATTTAAATTTCTATTAATTTCTATTTACGAAAGGGGAGCTATAAATGATTACTTTCAACTATTATGGACATGCGTGCTTTATGCTGGACACAGGTCATGAAAAACTGCTGTTCGACCCGTTTTTGAGCTTTAACAAACAGGCTAAATTAAAACCGAGCGATGTAATCTGCGATTATATGTTCGTTTCCCATGCGCATGAGGACCATTTCAGCGACGCACTGAAAATTGCCGAAATAAATCATCCGATGCTCGTTGCCATTCCGGAAATAATCAACCTCTTCCCGGCAGGCTATGACAATGTGCACGGCATGAACCTCGGCGGCAGTGCTCATTTCTCCTTCGGTACGGTCACCATGGTTCCGGCTCTGCACAGTGCAGGCGTGGCAGGCGGTGTTGCCTGCGGCTTCGTAATTCATTTCAACGATGACACTGTTGTATATTATTCCGGCGATACGGCGCTGTTCAGCGACATGAAGCTCATCGGCGAAAAACAGAAAATCCACTATTCCATTCTGCCAATCGGCGACAATTTCACGATGGGCATAGAAGATGCCGCCAAAGCAGCGCAGATGCTCAAAACTTCCTATGTAATTCCTATTCATTACAACACTTGGCCGGTAATTGAACAGGAACCTAGCAATTTCAAAGCATATGCAGAAAGCATTGCCCGTTGTTTCGTAAAAATCGTAGAACCGGGTCATTCCTTAGACTTGGAATACATGCACAAATAATATTTTAAAACCGTAATGGCTATAAAAGAAAAATTAATCGTAATTTTAGGCCCGACCGCCGTAGGAAAAACTCAGCTGAGTATCGACCTTGCCAAAAAACTGCACACCCAGATTATCTCCGGCGACAGCATGCTCGTTTATAAAGGCTTCGATATCGGCACGGCCAAACCTACGGCGCAGGAAATGGAGGGCGTAAAGCATCATATAATTGACATTCTACAGCCGTGGGAAAATTTTAACGTAAGTGATTTTCATGCACTGGCCAAAGATTTAATTCATAAAATCAATGCGCAAGGACAAATTCCTATTCTCGCCGGCGGCACCGGCTTATATGTAAAATCTCTGTTGGAAGGATATCAATTCAACAAAACCTCCGGTGACAATGCCTACAGAGCGCATTTAGAGCAGCTTGCCAAAGAGCACGGCCGCCAATACGTATACGACATGCTGAAAAAGGCCGACCCGCAGACGGCGCAGCGGCTGCACATTAACAATTTCAACCGGATAATCCGTGCGCTGGAAGTGCACCATCTGGGCAGCGAACGGATTTCGCAGACAAGCTGCTATGACGAAACGGGTGAGCTCGTCTATGACGCTTTTCTCATCGGGCTCAGACGGGAGCGGCAGAATTTGTACGACAGAATAAATAAACGCGTCGATATCATGATGCAGCATGATTTTATCGGCGAAGTACAACATTTGTTAAATAGCGGCGCACAAATCGACTGGCAGTCGATGAAAGGTATCGGCTACCGGGAAATCGCCGCCTATTTAAACGGTGAAATTGATTTGGCGACGGCCGTTGACGAGATGAAGAAAGCCACGCGCCATTTTGCTAAGCGCCAATTTACCTGGTACAAAAAGATGCCGTATATAAAATGGTATGATATCGACAGCATAGCGTATGAAAAGTTGCTTTCCAGCGTAATTTATGATTGCAGGAATTTTTTCCGTGATGTAGAATAAAAGATATAACAATAAAATTGGGGGAGCATTATGCCGAATAAATCTATTAATTTACAAGATGTATTTTTAAATCAAGTGAGAAAAGAGAATGTAGGAGTAGTTATCCATTTAACGAACGGTTTTCAGCTGCGCGGCAATGTGAAAGGTTTTGACAATTTCACGGTAATCCTCGACGCCGGCGGAAAACATATGATGGTTTACAAACATGCTATCTCCACTATCAGTCCGATGCAGCCACTTAAAAACACTTTCCAGGACAACAAAGAAGTAAGAAAACCGGCAGCGGAAGAAAACTAATGCTAAAGATACAGAAAAAGACTGGCTATCTGCTTTAAAAACTGATGACCAGTCTTTTTTATTAAAATACCCAGGCATGACCGAAACGTTTCAAAAGGTTTTCCGCCTCAACAGGACCGTCCGTTCCCTGTTCATAAGCAAATACCGGCAATTTATCCCAGCGGTACAGATTTTTTAAATGCTCTACAAATTCCCAGCTCGTTTCTATCTGGTCCCATTGTGAAAACCAGGAGCGTTCCCCGCGGACGCAAGCCGTAATAAGTCGTTCATATGCTTCCGGTGTATTTATTTTATTTACGAATGACGAACTTTGGACAAAATCCATTTTCGCCTGTGTGATTTCATCCGTTCCCCCCGGTTTTTTCACATTAAACTGCAAATGCACGCCTTCATTCGGCTGAATTTTTATGATTAGAATATTGCGGGAAGCAGCGATAAACGTCTGACGAAATACAATGGCTATCTGCATTTCTCGGCATTTCAGCTTTTTGCCGGTGCGGATATAAAACGGCGTATTCCACCACCGTTCATTATCAATAAAAAGACGCAATGCGGCGTATGTTTCCGTAGCCGAATCCGGTGCAATATTTTTTTCCTGACGATAACCTTTATATTGACCTAAAATCAAACTGTCACGAATATCTTTCACTCTGCGCAGTGATTTTAAAACGCGCAGCTGGGCATCGTGCATAGCCTGTGTAGAAAAATGCTCCGGCCATTCCATCGCTACAATAGATAAAATCTGGAACAGATGATTTTGCACCATATCTTTCAGAGCACCGCTCGTATCATAATAATTGCCGCGCGACCCGACGCCCAAATCCTCAAAAGCGGAAATCTGCACCGACTCGATATATTGGGAGTTCCACAAGTTGGCAAATATCGGATTGGTAAAACGGATTGTCTGGATATTGCGCACCATTTCTTTGCCAAGATAATGGTCGATACGATAAATATTTTCTATCGGGAAAAATTCTTCCAGCTGTATATTCAATTTTTTGGCGGCTTCCAGATTTTCGCCGAATGGTTTCTCTAAAATAACCTTACCAGAGCCAGCATTATCCACAGCTTTCAGACCATTAGCGATTACCGCAAAAAATGCCGGTGCAACAGCAAAATAAAAAATGTGTTCCGTAATGTTTTCTTTACTGTAAAATTGTGCCAATCGTTCATATTCCACTAAATCGGAAAAATCCATCTTAAAATACGTTATACGCTGACAAAAACGGTCAAAAGCCGCTTCATCGTACGGCAATCGGGCAAACTGTTTTATCCATTCACGCACAAGTTCGCAATACTGCTCGGTAGAATAATCGCGTCTGCCGATGATTACAATGCGGAAATCACTTTCTGCTGCATTAGCCGTTGTTATATTATACCAGGCAGGCATTAATTTGCGAAAAGTTAAATCACCCGTTCCGCCAAAAATAGTAAATGCTCTATTCATATTAAATCACTCTTTCAAATTTCAAGCTATAAAACCTCGTTTTCCAAAACGATACCGACACCATGCGGTACAGCCGTTTCAGAAACTACATTGCCAATTATTTTTGTATCCCTATCTAATTTATAGATAATAAGATTATCACTATCTCTGTTTACTGTCAATAAATATCGTTCATCATTACTTAATACAAAATCACGCGGATGTTTGCCGCTATTTCTCTGCTGAATTAATTTTATTTCATCTTTCACACAGATTACACTCAATAAATCCGCACCACGCGTGGAAATATACACACAGGTCTCATCTCTTGTAAGCCTGATAGCAGCAGAAGAAGCTTTCGATTGTCCCGTCTGCGACACCAATGCAATTTTAGCGATAAGTTTAAAATGCAAATCTTCAACATCGTAAGCAAAAAATTCATTACTGAGTTCGCTAACCAGATAAAATCGTGTATGTTCACTATTAAAAACACCATGACGCGGACCTGTACCCTGCGGAAATTTTAATATTTTTACCAGCGCAAAATCTTCACTGCGTTTAAAAATACGGATTTCATCCATCAATAGGCATGGTATAAGCAGATAATCATCATGTAAAATCACTTGATGACAGCCGGCTTTAGTTTGAATATCAATTCGCTTCGTCAAATGCAGTTTGTCATTTTTTATCTGATAAATCATAACCGTCCCGTCATGATAATTGGCCGTATACACAAATCCGCTATCATATCCGATAAAACACGGTGTTTTATTTTCATATAAAGCCGTATCCAGCAATTCTCCCGTCATCTTATCCAATAAGGCAATGCCGCCTTTATTTTCCTTACTCATTGTAATAATTAACTTATTACCGGCTAAAGCAACGCACTTAGCATCATCTGCCGCATAAAAAGACTGTATACGAGAAATCCTACCGGTAGTTTCATCCATACCAAACTGATAAACACCTTTACTGTCAAAAGTATTATAAGTGCCAATATAACCCTTTATCATAGAAAAACTCCTTTTGTTAAATTATAATTAACTCTAATAAATAACTATTATCCATATGTTCATTATATCACTTGATTAACTAAAAATACAACTTATATATGAAATATTTTCTATAAAAATTTTTTATATATGCTATATACCTCTTGCAAAAAAATAATAAAAGGGCTATACTTAGGCTATCAATAAGATAGATAATACTTATTGATAAATTTATTTACTATAAAGGAGATTTTTTTATGACAGATGTTAAACGTTACAAAGCAACCTTAACAGGCAGAGTTCAAGGTGTCGGTCTCAGATTTTTTACTATGGAAAACGCTAACAAATTAGATATTACCGGTTGGGTAAAAAATATGGCAGACGGCACGGTAACAATGGAAATGCAGGGTAAGGACAGCGCTATTACGGAACTTGCAAACATCCTCAAAAAAGGTAACTTCATCATCAAAGTAGAAACTTTTACGGCGGAAGAAATCGCAGTCGTTGAAGGAGAAAAAGCATTTATCATAAAAAACTGATAACTGCGTTGCGTTAAGGGAATAGAGAGAGTAAAGTCGATAAACTTTTAGGGAAAAAGTGTGTCGACTTATTTTATTTTACGGAGAAAATGCTTTAATTATAAGATTTCATGCTACATAATTTGTGATTTGTTGCCATTTTGTAACCAGTTCATATTCCGCAGATAAAATCAATCTTTTTCTTCATCCAATTTTATTGTAGAACTGTATCTTTTATTCATCTGGTCATAAACGTGTGCATATTTACTAGTGATGTTAATATCACTATGCCGCAAAACTTCTTTTACTATTTGTAAATCTTTTGTGCTTCTGTATAAAAGAGTACCGCAAGTGTGGCGCAGCATGTGGCAGCTGATACCGGCTTTCTTATAACCTGCTTTATTCAGCCACTTATCGATATTGTAACGGATACCGCGTCTGTCCAATCGTTTTCCTCTGCTGAAATTCGATACAGCTGTAAACACTGGTTCGCCAAACTTATCCACGCTTGCCAAAGAAGACGGCCGCACTTTTAAATAATCCTTTAAAGCATCGAATACATCTTGACGCGGATAAATAAAATCATTATGCCCTTTGCCGTGAATATAAATTGTTTTCATATCCCAGTTAATATCACTCACCGACATGCGGTATACTTCCACAGTTCGCAATCCTTCCAGAGCCATCAGCATGATTATCGTTCTATCGCGCAGATATTCCATATGCTTCCCGTCGTATGCCGGAATAATGCTCAACAAATGGTTCAGCTGTTCAATCGTCAGAAATTTCAGCGGAGAAATCTCATTCGGTTCGTATGCCTTTACGCCTACATCTTTAGCCGGACTTGATTTTATCAGATTAAGTTTTACCGCAATATTATAAAACTGCTTAATAGCGTTCAACTTAGATTTTATACTGCCTTTTTTCATTTTGTTTTTTAACAGAAAATCACGATAGTACATAAACTGATATTCCGTAATTTTTAACGGATGGCATTTATTTTCCAGACACCACTTTATATACTGGTCGATAGCCGAATAATAATTACGCAATGTATCTTCCGATGGTTCACCTTGTGATAAATATCTGGCCAATAACGTTTTATAATTCAACAGCAGTGTATTTTCATTTATCTCTTCCTGTTTAAGGTAATTTCCTGCTGTTAAAAACTGACTTTCCGTCATCTGAAAATCTTCCATTTTAATTCATCCTTTTCCATTTTCATATCTGCTACAATATATATTTTTACCTATTAAAAAAGTAAAACAATAATGTTAAAAATTTAAATATAAATAATCTATTAGTATAAAATATGTTTTAACATTAAATTATATTTAGATATTAATTATTAATTGATTTATATTAGTTTATAATTTATATATTTATAAAATATTTTCATTTAAAACAACAGCCGATTTAAGCAACTATTTTTCTTGCGCGCATATGATTTGATGTAAAATATTAAAAACCTCTCTATAAGGCTATTATCGCTATTATAATCGATTTTTCATTTTTATGATTTTACAGAAGTAAATTTCTCTATTCAACTTCCTATTTTTTATGAAATAGGTAGTTGAAAAATCTATAGTTAATATATTATCATAAAAATTTTAATTTGCAAATCTAAAATCACTCTAAAGTAAATTGTCGCCTAATTAATTTATAATAATTATTTAAATAAATCTAATATCTATTTTTATTTATA